>Ga0207062_1145_pt2 | contig 15984 bp, 13 predicted proteins | sample Alteio_BWMinCont_28_FD_153266 | JGI IMG/M metagenome (GOLD analysis project Ga0207062, IMG submission 153266) | Enriched cells from forest soil in Barre Woods Harvard Forest LTER site, Petersham, Massachusetts, United States -... | ecosystem: Environmental > Terrestrial > Soil > Temperate forest >... | reverse complement strand
TGGTCGGCTGGTCCCCAAGATTCTGGTAGCCCTCGATGCCGTCCACCGCGAACTGGATGATCCCGAATCCGAAGCTTCCCGCCCCGGTCGGGTAGTTTAGGCCGAAGAAGTCGTAGCGTCCTCCATCGGTCACTGGCGTGTCCTCGGCGTGGATCGCAGCCTCCTGGGTGAACAGGCCCGCAGGGTTGTAGTAGATCGCGGTCACGTCATTCGGGATGGCCGTGACGGACTCTCCCATAGCAAGCTGGGACGCTCCCGGACCGTGGCTCAAGAAATTCTTCGCCTCATTATCGGCCATCAGGTTTCCTCTCATGAAAAGAATCAGACTAACGAACAACCAGAAATTTGAACTTTTCTTTGCCATTGCCCTGGGTGCCTTGCGTCACGAGGATCGCGAGATAAACGCCGTTGTAGAGAGGCCGGCCTGAGTTGTCCAGGCCGTTGTAAGCCCAGAGGTTGGTCCCGGAGACCAAATTGCTCAAAGTCTGCTCGAAGACGAGGTCCGCGTGGGGGAGGGCGTAAATCTTCATGTCCGCCGACCCCGGCCCCGACATATTGAAGATGAACGTGGTTGTCTGGCTTCCCGCCCGGAAAGGGTTCGGGGCGCAATACATGTGGCTGATGCCGGGCACAAGCGAGAAGGAAAAGGTTCCCGCGCTCCAAGTGTCCCGGCCATAGATATCCACCGTGTCGATCTTCCAGAAATAATTTGTTCCGTAGGCCAGCCCTTGCTCTGGAAAGTTGGTCAACGTGGCGGTGCTGACCTCGGGTAAGTCCAGGGGATCGTTCCCGAAATAGACGAGGTACTGCACGGGGACTCCGTTGGTTCCATCCGTCCAGGCAAGAGTCATCGCCGGAGTCGCGCTCGGCACGAGTGCCGTCCCGGAGAACGATCCGGGGGCTACCTGGACCGGCAAAGGATGATCCGAGGAGAAGAAGCAGCCCGTGTAGTTCGCGCTTGAGACGGCGATGTAGCTCATCACATCGGTATAAGCGCCGTCAGAATACTTCCCCGAGAACGGACTCAAGATGACCCGGTTCTGATATTTGTTGCTTGAAAGGACTCCGGTTCCCGCGTCGAACTGGTAGGCGAAATTGCAGGCTCCCAGAGCGACATGAGGCGCGCCCAGCCCGAAGGCGATATGAAAAAGGATCAATTTGATGGGCATGGGTTTCATCAGTTCTTCTGGCACCGTCATGTAGGGGGGGATGTTGCTTTGGGTGTCCGTCGTCCCGCTGATGGTGTGGGTGTGTTGAGAGGTGCTCGTCGGGTTTGTGAGAGCAGAGTCGCTCCCTATTCCGATTGTGCATTCCCCATCGGTCACCTGGAAATCGGAGGTATAGTAGTTGGTCTGACCGGAGAGCGAAGCTGTAGACGTGTTTCCAGAAACGTTGTGACTGTGGGTAGCTGAGCCCCCGGTCGTTCCATAGTTCGGGTTCCCCATCGGAAAGAGATTGTCCAGGGCGCTGAAGCGTGTCCAGTTGGCCGGACAGGTGCCTGTAAACATCATGATGGCCCCGCTCGGGACAAGGTAATTGGACACGGTCGTGGGATCGAGTTGGGCGCTCGTGACGGCCCCGGTGGAAATATTCGCGGTCGTGACGGCATTGGCCGCCAACTGCGTTGTGGTAATAGCCCCGTCAATCACGTTTTCCGCCATCAGAGCCCAGGCCTGCGAGACGATCTGGAGCCGGGGAAGGATGACTTGGTTATTGATGTCAATCTGAAGATACATGGATTGCGTGGTATCGAAATCCGCCGAGGTTAGCTGCGTGCCGTTCAGCGGGCTCCCGGACCCGAAGAGATAGCTGTAGGTGCCATCGGAGGCCGGAGTGATGGTCGCGATCTCCTGGTAAACGGGGGTTCCCGATCCCGCGCTGGTCGCGCTGCCGCCCTGGTAAAGGTCAAACTCCACCTGGGTGGCGGTCTGGATGGGATTGCCGTTGGCGTCAACCAGCCGGGCTTCGAGGTTAATCAGGTGGGGAACGTTCGCAAAAGCCCTCAAGGGAATTGCGAGCAGAGCCATCAGCAAAACGCTCCGGCCCTTCACGAGTTGCTCCTCAGCGCGGCGGAGGGAGTTTGAGGGACGGGAGTACGGTTTGCGAAACAACGCTGGATGATTTTTAGCTTCTTCTTGGAGTCTTTGTATTCCTTTTCGGCTCTTTCACAGACCTGCTTCACTTCGTTGCGAATCCCGAGAAGTTTCTCATCGAACTCAGCCGAATTTCTAAAAACGATCACGAACCCTGCGATTTCCTGTCTCATTGTGTCGCACCTCGCCAGAGGAATATTTTTCCTTCACCGGGAGTCCCTGAGGGCTCCTTGAATCCGTCTTTGATGGAAACGTCGGTTACTGGGTTTTTTTGACCGGGGACGGCGCAGCCTTTCGCCCCAATTCCGAAAGGACTACAGGGCTGCCATCGTAGCGAGGAGAGGTTTGCGGAGTCGATAGCGTTTCGTTATGCAAAGTTTCTTTGAAGAGTAGATAGGTGAGAATTCCGTCGAGAACGTCCTTTATCGCGTTTCGCTTTGCAAAGTGGGGGGAGTGAGCCATTTTTTGACGAATCGTATTGAGAAATCCGATCGGATCGCTTTTTATCGCGACTTGCTTTGCAAAAAACGCCTTTTTCTCCTCATAACGCTCTAATGATCTGAGCCGGTTCTTTCTGACGTATTCGGGATGGGAACGTCGGTATTTTTTCCAGTAGGAAGGTTGCTTGGAAGTCCATCGGAGGATCTTGCCGTTGCGGCTCTGGGAATAATGAGGATTGCGGGAACGCCAGGCCTTGTAAGCGTCGCTTCGGCGCGCTTTCAGGCAGGCTGGTTTGGAACAAGCTTTCTGCAATCCGTTTGTCCGCGGATTGGGCGTGAATAGGCAGTTGCAGTAGAGGCATCGCCTGGTTAGCTTCACCGCTATCCTTTGCGACGGGCCCTATGCACCCTCCCAAGGATGTTTAGACCGCAGAGCGTAAAGATTGCCTTCATTTCCGGTTAAGTTTCGATTAAAAACAACGCGCCAGAGAGGTGAGAGGGAGGGGAAATACTAACGAGGGGAGAGATGAGGGGAAGGGGTGCCGCCAAAGGAGTTCATGATGAGAGCTGCCTGAGGCGGCGACCCCACGATAAAGTCTAAGGGACCAATGTCAAATTAAGATCAAGGATTTGCAAAGTTATTGCAAAATGTCGGAATAGCAATAGTGAATGGGGGAGACGTCAGCGGGAGATATCAGATAAAAACGACTCTATTTTATGAGGGGAATATAACCAAATAATTTACAAAAACTTTGGAAAATCTGGGCTCTGTCATGCCCCCTGAGGGGTCAGGCTGACGTAAATATTTAGCAGAACGTGATATTACGATGACGATCTCTGCTTCCCTGTAATTTCATCGTAAATTGTCTGTTCGCTTAATTTTGTAACCAAGAAATCAACCCACGCAGTTTCATACCCATAGTCCTTGTGGAGCGCATCATATCGGCAATAGCGCGTGTCCAGTGATCCGGGACTGGGTGCGTTTCCAGATGGTCTAGCATTAAATTTGAGATAGCACTGCCTGTGAAGGTGGTGATTAAACTTCTTCCCTAACTTTTGAGCTACCTGCTGTACAACTTCTCCGGGTCTTAATAAATTTAAATTTGAAACCGACACCTCTTTGGGTTTTATTAATGCAACTAAGTGTTCATAACGCTTCATTTCTTCTGGTTTCGACGGATCATATTTAACGAATTCAATTGCGTGGGTTGCTGAGCTCGCGTGATTTCCAATTTTGGGAACTAGAAATACTTTAAAACTATATTTTAGATCACTCTGAACTTCTTGACTTAAAGAAGACCGAAATGCATCAACGTATTGTTTAACTTTCTGCATTTGTCGTGTTGGACTACCCGTCATAGATGTAGTTTGAGCTGCAGTTAGGCTACGGGAAAATTGCAGAGCAAATACTAGACCGGTTTTTAAAGCAAATCTATCACCGAATTCGGAACATAAGAGTTCTTCAAAGTTCATAAGCAATGCCTGGCATTCTCCGAATATTTCGGAATCAAGTTGCGGAAAGGATCTGTGTTCAATTTTATTTCGAAGTCCGATAAAAAATTCGACATTCTTTTTCGAGGATGGATTTTCTTCGCGATAATACTCCTTCAGGCATTGGGATAATTCCCAAGCCCGGTTGTCCCCATCAATCTTTTGGAATCGTCGAGACCCTGGCTTTCTATAATAGGGCGAAACCTTCCTTCTTCTAAATATCGCGTGAAAAAGGGAAGTCCATGCTATGCACATTAGTACTACGTAAGCACCCGATCGGAAATTTGCGGTAGGGCGGTTGTATGTTTCAACCGCCAATAGAGCTGATTCGCGAGCTTTAGCTAATAGATTCTTTACCTCGAGAGGAAGTCCCTTCATTTATGTTTCCTTGTTCGATTGCCCAGGTACCTCGGAATTACCATTGTTAGACAAAGGTGTGGATTCCTCAACAGTTTTAATTTCCTCCGGTGTCAGACCGTAGAGCGCGTAAACCTTTTGGTCTATCTGCTGCTCAAATTCGTTTACGTCCCCCATTGGACCCCGCTTCTTTACAGCAAGGATTTTATCAACAAGGTCAGAGAGTTCCTTCTGTCTCTTAACGTCAAATATAGCTGAACTAATGGGTAATTTCTTGAGGTTAACTATTTTTACCTCAGCAAAGGTTCTACCTACTTCTTCTACTAACCCATGGTAAAACCAGTTCATGAGACGAGAGTTTAGGATCGCCAACAAAGCCTTAATCGAAATTGTTGTGTCAAATATAAGATGCGTCGTATCAAGGGTTAAGTATCCTTGTTGGTCCAACGCTGCAACGATGCTATCGCCTGTCTGTCGTACAACGATTTTGGGGGTTTTACGCAGTTTCGTTTCGTTTGTATTGCTCCACAGTTTCTCTGGGTCGAAATAAACAAAGTTGTTGCCATATTCTATTTGGTATCTTTGAACGTCTCTGCCACGGATTACCTCTTTGTATTTTGGATTAACCCGGAATTTTGACAAAAAGCGCTTATTGTCCCCAGTTTTAATTCCATTATAAAAATTGGCAATATCCACAAGCGGTTTAACATTTGTACTCATACGTTGCGTAAGGCCAGAATTGGATGCCCCAGTTGCAAACCTGTAGTCGCTGAACTTCTTGAAAAGAATTTGCTGAACTGATTGTCGTTTTGCTGTCTTGATATCCTCCAGATTCTCTAAATCAACTGTCATGCTCGCGTGATCAATCGCGGGTTGGTTCAGGGTGAAACGAAATACAAGATTTCCACCAATTTCCGCCTCTTCAAAGACTCGATCCCTGATATTGACTAGCTCCTCAATAGAGAAGTTTTGGAGGACAAAGTAGCGAAGTTTTTGCATCGAATTAGCCAACAATAGAGTGTTAGGGACAATGTAACACAGCGTGCCACCTGGCTGCAGCATTTTGGAAGCAAGACCGATGAAAATTGAAAACGTGTTGCCCTTATATTCGGTAAAGTCAGGATACAGTTCTCGATACTGCTTGACCTGCTCCTTACTCAACACATTCCGTTGCCTCCCCAAAGCAAGCGTGATATATGGTGGATTTCCAATAACAACATTGAAACCATCGGCTATCCCAAACATCCATTCCGAATCAAACCACATTGCGTCCTCATGGCTGAATGGATTCCACATTGAGAGCGTCCCTGTAAGCGTGTGTTCTGCATCATTATGCGGTAGCTCTCTCTTAATTCTTTGTCCTGTGAGATTAAGCTGGGGCTGAGCCAGATTTTTTTTATGTGACTCGAACATACGATCCTGAACCGCACGAAATCGGGCCGCAATCTTCTGTTTTTCAGAGCCATAGCTTGAAAAGTATTCTGTGCGAAGCTTACGAAGGTCATCGATGGCAGCTTGATCCTCAAAAAAATTGAATCCGTCCTGGTCCATTGATTTCGGCAATGGAATTAGAGTGTTGGCGCAGACAAACTTAAACTCAAGATTTGGTAAGGGTTTTAACCCTCGATTTACTCGCGAGTCATCAACAGTTTCGTCCACAATAAGTGAAAGAAAAAATCGAAGCCTGGAAATTTCAACAGCGGAAGGTTGAATATCAACCCCAAAAATTGCGTTTTGAATTATTCCTAGCTTACGAAGAAACCCGTAGTTTTCGTTTTCGGCCTTTCTTTCGAGTTCCCTGCGTATCAGTGGTGGTACATTTTTCAACTGCTTCTCCAGCCAGTGGCGGCAGTCAGGGTCTACTTTCTGGAGAATCAACACAAGCTTATGGAGAATACCCATAGGGAAAGCGCCACTGCCGCATGCTGGATCCATAACTTTGATCTTATTTACTGCTTCAATCACGACAAGTCGTTCCGTTTCTGTCAGGTTCGGCGGCGCATCTACTCCGTAATCAATGAGGTTATCCAGCACATCTTCAGACAGCGTCGTTTTGCCCGCCAAATATCGTTTAAGACTTTCATCGACCATATAATCAACAACCGCGCGAGGCGTGTAAAAGCTGCCGGAAGATTTACGTGCCGACTCACCTGTCTCTGGGTTAATTTCAGCCAAAAGGTTCTCAAAAATCCTTCCCAGCATTTCCGGATCCACTGAAAGATCAACATCTACTGAGGTATTTTCGTCAATAGTGAAGTTGTAGGTTTCAAACAAAGTGAAAAGCTCCAAGAACCAAGAATCGGGAATTACCATCGAATTCATATATTTCGAGTGTTGTTGATTTTCAAGTTCGTAGAAATCATCCGAATCCGGTGTGAAAAGTCCGCCGTTAAGGAAAGGAACCCATTTCCATGGAGGTTTATGAAATTGTTCAAGCCGGTCTTTCTCTGGCTTATTCAACGCCTCGAAAAAGAAAGGTTCCAGAACAGTATGGTAATACCCTTTGTTCTGACGCACGGCCTCTGATGAAAGGATTTCTTCTGGCACAAGTGGACGGTTCTTGTCGGACGATTTTTTCTTCAGGAACCAGCAAAACACAAGGCGACCAATCAATCTGACCGCAAAATACCTATGCCTCATGCCTTCGTGCGAAACCGATGGAAGATGAAGAAGCCCTTTCCCTCCATCCAAACCCTCCCGTTTACCCCCAGCCAGTTTTGTGAAGAGCTCCGCGATTACGGCATAGAACTGCTTGTTTACCACCTCGATTGAGAAACGACTTTTTAAATCCTCAAAATCACGAACCCTTAGTTTTTTAATCAACTCCGTTTGCGGTGTGTGTGTTTTGGCATCCGGTCCCAAGAAGAAAGAGAACCTCCTCGGATTTGAATATTCACGTGCGATACGCCCTTTCTCAGAGATGGATGGTTCGATAGTAACTAAGGATAGGCGGTAGTTTTTTGCAGCGGTGGACGTGAAGATGATAAGTGCTCGTCGTTTTCCGTAACGACTGAGCAGGCGAAAAGCGTAACGTGAAAGCTCTACGCGGGGGTCTTTTTCAGACTTATGAGATATTTCATAAACGGCAACATCCGTTGCACTGTCTTCGCCAATTTTTACCGCCGCCTGAACTTTCTCAGATGAGATGTCGCTTCCTACTGGTTCATTGGAAATCTGATACTCATCAGACAAAAAACAATCTCGTAAAAAACTTTGAAAGAGGTCTCGCTGATAAGGCGAATTGAGATCCATTAAATCAATTCTTCAGATAGAATCAGGTGCTCTTTCCCCTCATCGATTTGCCTTTCCCTCTCCAGGATACTAAGCAGATACGCGTGAGGCACTTCAACCATTAGCTCCTTAATCCCCTGGGTCATCCCTTCCGGCTTTATTGACCGGATGAGCTTGGCGTAACGTTCCGGGAGCGCACCTAACTTTTGGAGTACAAACAAAAGGTCGTCGAAATACTCTTTTTCTTTTGGCCGCTGGGTCTTTAGCCATTCAACTCGATTGATCGCATCTGTCCTACCGCGATCCAAGGGAACCTCTGTTCGTTTTCCAAATATACGAGGTAGCATTTTCTCGTATATTCCATCAAACGAGGTGCTGGTCGGCTGGGCGTTTTCAACAACCTCCGCTTCAAACAATTTCAGTGCATCTGATGGCCCAAGAGTGGCACATGCTTCCTCCGCTTGCCCCAACCGAAAAGCGTATTCTGCCCCCTTCTTCGCAAAGACCAGGACACCATTCTTCCCTTTTGGAACGGAGCGTTGAATGCGAGTACGTTTTGGTATCTCAATCGCCTGCTGAATCACTTCCGGATGTTTAACTTTGAGATTACGGATGAAATCCTCAAAGTGGGCTTCTGGCGATAGCTCCTCTTGCTGTCCCATGGCTTCGCGAAATTGCTGGGCAAAGAAAGACTGTGGCTCTTCTTGCTCTGTCAGGACACGCGTATCCTCGCCAAAAAGAGCATGAACCATCGCCATTTTAAGCGTGGAAATGCGGCGAACCCCCGTTTCCCGCTCACCCGTGGCCGTCGGGAAGAAATTGAAAATAAAAAGTTCATCAAACATCTTTTTATTGATTCGATTAATACGACCTACCCGTTGAATGACCCGTGTGGGGTTATAAGGAATGTCGTAATTGAAGATCGTTCCGGCGCGGTGGAGGTTAAAACCTTCGGAAATTGCATCGGTCGCAATGAGAACATCGAAATCATTCCGCTGATTGCGTATGCCCGCATCGAAGTTTTCACGGATAATTCTCTTATTTGATTCACTCGCATCTGAAGCGGAGTACTTAAACGCTCGGAGTTCATTCTTCAACGAATCGTAAAGGTGTTGCGCAGTATCAGCAAATTCAGAGAAGACAACAATTTTTCTGGATGGATCTTCGGTTAGTTTGGACTTAAGGATAGCGGAGAAGTGTTTTAGCTTTGGATCCTCCCCCATTTTCTTTGTAGTCCAATTCGCTTGAATACTTCGAAGTAGTTTCATATCTCGATGAACGTGCTCAAGATACTTCTGATTTAAATCACTTTGATCAAGAAGAATGAGTCCCTTTTCCTGATAGGTTTTTAACCGATCCTCAAACAAAGCTTCTCGTAAATCTTCGTCGAGCTCTTCGCCTGCTTCTCCGTATAGCGCATCCACATCTGGAAGGGTTCCTTTCTTGAAGATGGGCACTTTTCCCTTCTTCTCCACCCAATTCAAGCTGATTTGGTAAGAATTGAGGATGGAATTTAACGTTTCCCGAAACGCATGAATCGAACTTTCAAACCTGCGCACGAGGAGACGCCGCATGAATTTAGCCAGATTGACCTGTCCATTCAGTAGTAGATTCTCATCTGTTCCGAGTTCTTCGGCAATGCGTTTACGAGCTTCTTTGTCCTTGATGTAACTCGCTGGCATGTATCGAGCTCCGATAAAGCCTTCCTCTTCATCGTTTGGTGCGATATCTACTAGTGTCTTTTCATATAAACGTCCAAGAACACCTAAGTCGTATTCGAGCAACTCGGGAGGATTAACCACAGGGAAGGAAATTCCTTGAGCTTTCAAATCGTCACGATACACTTCGATTGCTTCCAAATCCAGGCGCGAACGTCGAATAACCAAAGGCTCCAGCATATCTCGAATTTCACTTGCCACGCACTTAAGTCGCGAGGATACTTCTGCAGCATCGCCACGCTTTTTCTGGAATTGCTTAATCTCGTTGTATTCTTTACTCAATCGTTGAAATTGAAAAGAGAGGTTGTCGACAGTTTGAAGAGTAGTTCTGCTTGGGATCTGAAACAACTTCACCATTGAGAAAACGTCCTGAGGGCGGTTATTAAAGGGGGTGGCAGTCAATAGCATGGTCCTATTCCGCTGGCAAAGGCGATGAAGGCTGGCGTAGTCCTCCGTTAACTCATTACGGTATTTATGAGCTTCATCAACGATGACCAGTAAATCACCTTTACCTTCATTTTCCTTTAATGCTTGCTCGATCTTTCCGCTACTATAAACTTTGGCGGTAAAGTCGAAAGCGTGGGCATAGTCTTCCCATTGGGGTTTTAGATGAGGTGGGGCAATAATGATGGCACGCCGCCCCATATTAAACGCTACAGCAGAGGCGATAATACTTTTTCCCAAACCTACGACGTCTGCGATGATGACACCATTGTGCCGCTGGATAGTATCAATGGCTCTTTGGATAGCATCTACTTGATACTTGAGATTCATGTAAGCGCCTTCCGTTATTTCTGCTGGGAGCCGTATTTCATTTTCTCGAACACCCCCAAAATACTCTTCCAGGACTCGCACATACATGAGAAAAGGTTTCGGAAGTTTTTCGAGCCACACTTTTTCTATAACGTTGTTAAGAAAGCCATTTAAGGTGTCACGATCGACAATGGACACCGCACTATTCCAAAGCTCCTTAAAAATCAGATCGGCTTCTGAATAGGTTGAAGCATCTCGTGAAATGACATTGATCTCAAAACGTCCAGTGAAACCTGCGTGGGAAAGGTTGCTGGAACCGGTGATCACCGTTCCTGGGAATTCGCCGCGTTGATTGGACTCAGGTTTATTCTCGAATATGTAGAGCTTAGCGTGGTTCGGATTAAGTGTCTTTTTAATCTCGAGGGAACCATCGCGGATCTTTTCTAGATATATAGAAAAGGCTTCCCGTTTTCTTTTGGAATCAAAAAAGTCAGTATCGTTGAACAACTTAACGAGTGAATGATGGTAATCCTCGCGGATTTTCGAGCGTGATGGTTGTGCGTCATTCATTAGCTCAAACTCATGCACTTTGTTGGCGACTGCTGCCTCTATCTCGAGACCAATGAGTATTTTTATATCCTTGTCGGCTACGTTCTTATAGATCTCCTCAAAACCAGAGAAATAAAAGTAACCGACTAAGACATAGAAAGTTTTTGTGGAAGGGAGAATATTATTTACGACGTCGGCGAGGAGTTTATCCTGATTAGTGATGAACTGAGTGGTCACTGGTTAGTCCTTTTAAAAATGCCCTAGCTACAAGGCAACCTATGAGCTATTGCCTATTCTCGCTGATTTTTCAGTCTATTTCCAGATATTGGTTGTGGATTGTTTTCAGACTATGTTCGGGTTAGTGATCGGTCTGGTAGGATTTGAGCTTTGAAGGAAGCACTCGTCCAATAAGGTTCTGAGGTTGATGTAGGCTTCCCTATAACGACGTTCATGGGCTGCCCTTTCGATTGCCCTCAACCACCCCTCCCTTTGACGTTTCTTCTGAAGAGCTTTGGCTTGGTTGATGCTTTCCCGCAAACGGCTCCGAGCACAAAAGATGTATCCATCGAGGCATGGGCCTACCGGCTTGGGTTTGAGACTTGATCTTGGGTCTTTCTCCTCAGGCTCCCAGCCCGACGGATACGGAACTGCACAAGGCGTTTTGATTCGTTTAATCATGTAACTATTATTTATCTCTCGTTCGAGAGAGAGTCAATAAGTTGGCTGTAAATTTTCTGTAAATTCTGCATCGGTAAAAAAAGGGGGCGGACCCCCTTGCGGAGGACCGCCCCCTCTAAGAGATGGTCTATTTTTCTACCGTAGCCATGACCTCCTTTTTGGGCCTTGTTGCCCAGAGCTTCCGGGCTTCGGCTGCAGCGTCCTTTTGGAGTTTCTTGATGTCTACTTTCTCTCGGATAAGCTCCTCGGTATCCACTTCTGTTAGCATGTGGAGTACGAGAAACGCGACCTTCATCAGGGTCGTGGTGCTAAGTTTCTCGAGGGCCTGGGTTGGAAGGCGCTCGGCCTGGGCGATCTTTACTCCGGCCAGCTCTAGGAGCAGGGCCAGTTCGCTGACGTTGCCCTGGCTTTGCCAGAGCTGACTAAAGAACCTCATCATGGTTTCTTTGGTCACTTCGACCTCCTCAAGGACCGTTTTCCAGTAGACCGAGAAGATGTGATGCTGTATGAAACGCATCTCCTCCCGTTCTTCGGGGGTCGGTTCCCGATGGGACGGTGTCTTCGGTTCCTCTTTTTGTCCGGCTAGCTTGGGGTCCTTGCAGAGGAGGACGAGCTTTGGCTTTTTCTCGCCCCACTGTGAGGCTTTGAGGATTCCGTATCCGAACTGGTCGGAATGTTCCTTCATCGCTTTGGCGATCTTTTCATCTACCTTCTGGACAACAAACGCTCCCTTGATCTGAGGAATTCCGTAGCCTGGGTTGGCGGCGGACCCGATGAAGGTAAGCCCTTTGAACTTCTCCTTTCCTTCAGCCTGAAGCTCCCGGTAGAAGTAGCCGGTCTTCTTGTTGAAGCAGGCGGGGTTGGTGCAGTGACCCTTGACCGCTCCATCAAAGAGCATGTCTTGGTTTCCCGTGTTGAACGGACAGTTCGTGCAGGCGACCGCTTCGGCGTACTCCACGTTCTTCGGGAACGGTGCCGAGGATAAGTCCTTTTCGATCCGGCGCGCGATAAACTGTTTTAGTTCATCGACAGTCGGGTATCGCTTTTGCCATTCGAGTTTGGTCGTAGCGAACTTAACCAAGTCCTCGGCGTTCTTCTTCGGCGCTCTGAGGATTTGGTGGGCATGGCCGGTGGTGATGATCCCCTCGTCCAGCGCCTTGACCCCGTTCTCGGGGAGGTCCAGAAGCCTCAAGGATCGGTAGACGTAGGACACAGACTTGTCCACCCGCTCCGCCAGGCTCTCCGGGGTATGGCTCCCCAGGTCCAGTAGGGTCTTGAAGGCCCTCGCCTCATCCATCGGGCTCATATCCTCCCGGTGGAGGTTCTCAAAGGCCTGGATTTCCAGAGCCCCTTTCTCATCCACCTCAAGGATTCGGGCCGGGATGACCCCAAGGCCTGCCATCTTTGAGGCTTCCAAACGCCGGGACCCAGCAATCAGCAATAGCTTCTCCGAGCCGTTGCGCCTCAAGAGCACCGGCTCCAGAACGCCCACTTTCTTTATGTTTTCCGCCAGTTCCTTGAGTTTCGAGGGGTTGGCGGATCGCCTGAAGTTCGACCCTACCTCGATGTTGTTGACTGCGACTTCCGTCTGCGGCATTTCTTTCGTTTGCATTGGTTTGATACTCCTGTGTGTTGTAGTCTTCGTTTTCACGAAGCCACTCTCACAAGAACGTCGAGGCGATTAATCCGTATTGTTGGAGCCGGCCTGAGAGGGAGCCTGGAACCGCGACATGGCCGAGGGGGAGGAGCGGGCCTTATCTGAGCGACGATCCCTCCTGGCCGCGCGGCGAGAGGTGCCGGAGGACACTTCGAGAGGAAGTCCGTGAGGGATAAAAAGGGAGTGAGCTGGCCGGACGTGGCCAATCCCCCGGACGAGAATCGCCGGGGATGCACTCGCCGGCCCTCACGACCGGTTTATGCTCACGGCGACCTTGCGTGCTCCCTCCGGGACGACGTTAAACTGGTAAGAAACAGGACGAGAAGATTAGGAACTACCTTGATCTGATGCGGTGGTCTTGCCGTTAGAGGTCTTGACTTCCAAAGGAAGGCATACTATACATATATATAGTATGCCTTCCTTCGATCTCCGCTGGCTTTTTATTGACTTAAATTCCTACTTTGCCTCGGTGGAGCAACAAGAGGCCCCGGCCCTGCGCGGCAAGCCGATCGGCGTTGTTCCAGCCCTTGTGGACACCTCCTGCTGTATCGCGGCGAGCTATGAGGCCAAGGCATTCGGCATCAAGACAGGGACGCTGGTCCGGGACGCCAAATGGCTCTGCCCGAAAATCCGGCTCGTCGAATCCCGGCCCCACCTTTACGTCGACTACCACCACCGGATCGTTGAGGCGGTTGATTCCTGTTACCCCGTGGAGACCATATATTCGATTGATGAGATGGTTTGCCGTCTCTCAGGCTCCGAGCAGGCTCCGGACAATGCCCTGGCCCTTGCCCAGAAGATCAAGAATACGATCAAGGAACAGGTCGGAGAGTGCATGCGCTCCTCCGTTGGGATCGCTCCCAACCGCTGGCTCTCCAAGATGGCGAGCGAGATGAAGAAGCCGGACGGACTCACCTTGATTCGTCATTCCGATTTGCCTGAGATTCTTTTCCCGTTGGAGCTAGAGGACTTCGCGGGGATCGGCCCCCGCATGGCAAGGCGTCTTGCCGAGGCGGGCATCCACACGGTCCAGGCGCTTTGTGCCTTGAGCGAACGCCAGATGAGGATGATCTGGGGGAACATCAACGGAGTTCGGTTATGGAAGTGGATGAGGGGAGAGGAGACGGGGGAGATCCTTACCCACCGGGGAAGCGTCGGGCATACCCACGTGTTGGAACCTGAGTTCCGCACAAAAAAAGGAGCTCTTTCGACCCTGCAGAAGCTCGTCTCACGGGCGGCCCACAGGCTTCGCAACATGGGCTACTGGGCTTCGCGGATGTCGCTCCAAGTCGAGTTCTCGCGCGGCCCGACAAGGGAATTCAGGGCCAGGTTCGATGATGCGCAGGACACCCCGACATTCCTGAAGATTCTCAACGACCTGTGGGAGAACGTCCCTGCCGGGAGTCCTTTCTGGGTGGGCATTTGCCTGTATGGGCTTGTCTCGGCGGACCGGCATACCCCGACGTTTTGGGAGGATGGAAAACGGGAGAAGCTTTCCTTGGTGATGGACGACATCAACGACAGATACGGGCGGGACACCCTCTCCTACGCGGTCCTCGCGGCCGGCAAGGGCAAGGCCCCGACGCGCATCCCGTATAACTGGGTTCCCGACCTATCCGAATTCTAAAGGTGGCATATGTCCAAGTGCCGGCATTACCAATCGGAGTCCCACTGCACCATCTGCTCCAAGGAGCAGATCAAGCGCTATGAATCTGCCCTTCGGGAGATCGCTGAGCGGATCGAGCAGACGGAGGAGAAAACCGACGAACTGGTGTCTGCACTTAGTAAAATTGCAAAATCTGCCTTGGAACACACATGAAATTTAGATGATAAAATAGTCAACACTAAGAATTTATGAAGCTACATGGCAGTGGGAAATCAGCGACAAATGAAATGGAATAGTCAGCGATCTTTCATGTGTGAATTGTATCGTCAATATTCGGGAAATGAAGAAAAGGTTGTCAGAGCATATGCCGAAGCCGAAGATGCTGGACGGATGCTTAGGAGAAAAAATAAAAGCAACTTATCGGCTATAGAATATGCAAGAGCATTATGGAAGGATGGAATTAGGCGAAGATGGTTATATGGCTAAACGAATATACCTTTCTGCAATCTTAGTTACCGCATACATCGCGTTAGCAGGGTGTGCTCATACTCAAACACGTGAATCACACTCTTGGAAAGGGAGCAATTCTCCAATTGGACACGCTCTTCATGATCTGAAAAATTCAGGGCAATCCGTTATCATCGCAATACTCGGAGATGTAGATACAGAATTCTCTAGCGAATATTATGAAAACCAAGGTTTGGATTTAAACCATTGGAAGAAAGGGGCATATCAAGATACTCTCGCTTTATATGAAGAGAGGGTTACTGAAGCGTTTAGAAATATCAAAGATTTCAGAAACTTCAAACTAGTTGATAGGGCAACAATCGAAAAAGAACTCCAAGAATTAAAACTTTCTGAATCTGGTGCAATCACGGAACAAAATAGAGTGCAGGTTGGAAAATTGCTTGGTGCGACACATTTGATTATTTTTCACTTAATGGAATCTCCCACTAAGACTTCCACTATAGATACATACACGAGCAGACTAATAAATGTGGAATCAGGAGAGGTTTTAGCAAGTCAGATATATTCAACAGAAAAATAATTATGTGCGGACGATACACTCACAGCACTGAAATAAAGGATTTCCTGAGACGCCTTGGGATTTCCGATCCGCAACCCTGGACCCCCCGCTACAATATCGCTCCAACCCAGCAAGCTCCGGTGGTCGTATATGAAACAGGAAAACCGGTCCTCAAGATGATGCAGTGGGGATTGGTTCCTTCATGGGCGAAAGACCCCGCCATTGGCAATCAAATGATCAATGCCCGGATCGAGACAGTCGATGAGAAACCAAGTTTCAGGAAGCCCTATAAAAGTCAGCGATGTCTCGTCATGGCCGACGGGTTCTATGAATGGAGAAAGGTGTATTCGTTTAGCCATATAACCATCTTCGCCTAATTCCATC
>Ga0207062_1172_pt1 | contig 16166 bp, 12 predicted proteins | sample Alteio_BWMinCont_28_FD_153266 | JGI IMG/M metagenome (GOLD analysis project Ga0207062, IMG submission 153266) | Enriched cells from forest soil in Barre Woods Harvard Forest LTER site, Petersham, Massachusetts, United States -... | ecosystem: Environmental > Terrestrial > Soil > Temperate forest >... | reverse complement strand
ATGTCATTTGAAAAAACGCCGCGGAAGCGGTTAATTTTGCCCATGGCCGAGTGGTATAGCGAAGCCATTCCTTCTTTCATGCCACCTGATTGACGTCGTTTGCTCATATATTACTCTCTTTTGAGGGTGCTGAATCTACGCCGGTGCATTGTCAACTCCCTTTTATGTTTGCAATAGTTCCAGGACCTCTTCCCACGTAAGTTTAGAGATGACTTCTTCATCGCAGTTAACAATCTGCTGAACCAGCCCTTTTTTGCGGTTTTGAAGGTCGACGATTTTTTCTTCAATAGTGTCCAAAGTGACAAGTTTACATGCCGATACAGAATTTTTCTGACCGATTCTATGCACCCTGTCGGTGGCCTGATTTTCCAGGGCAGGATTCCACCAGATATCATAATGAATAACAGTATCTGCGCCAGTGAGGTTAAGGCCTGTTCCGCCGGCTTTCAATGAAACTAGAAAAACTGGAATTTTTTCATTTTCATTAAAATGTTTCACAATTTCCATACGGTTTTTGCTTGAGCCATCAAGGTATTCGAAGCAAATTCCTTGCTGTTGAAAATCATCGCGCATAATGTTCAGCATTCGAGTATATTGACTGAAGATGACCGTACGATGGTTTCCTTCAATCAATGTCTCTAGTAGTTCCAATAGCATATCATATTTCGCTGAATCTCCGGCTTCCGGTTTATCCTTTGCAAAAATCGCAGGATGGCAACAAATTTGCTTTAGGCGAGTCAATGTTGCCAGAACGTGAATTTGAACGCGATCAAAACCTTCCTTTTTTACTAATTGGAAGAGCTCTTCACGGGCAGATTTTGCATAGGAGCTGTAAAGTTCCTTTTGGATCTCTGATAGATGGCAGTGATAAGTGATCTCGGTGACAGGTGGTAAATCGGCCAACACGTCGCTTTTCATTCTTCGCAAGATGAAAGGGTTGACTTTTTTGCGTAAAGTTTGGAGTTCATGATTGGAGTGGCCTGGGGTGCGCACATATTTTTCTACAAAACGATCATAAGAACTTAGCAATCCGGGCATCAGGAAGTCAAATAAACTCCAGAGTTCGTCAAGAGAGTTTTCAATTGGCGTTCCCGTAAGGATCAGACGGTGCATTGCCTGGATCATTTTTACTGATTTGGCATTGCGTGTGCCGCGGTTCTTAATATGCTGGGCTTCATCCAGGATGGTATAAGAAAAGGGGATTAGTTTATAGAATTCGATATCCTTCTGCAATAGGCTGTAGGAGGTGATCACGACATCGAATTTTTCGATCTCATTGAGTAATTTTTTTCGCTGAGGCGGAGTCCCGTCCACGGGAAGGATCCGTAAACCGCTGTTGAATTTATTAAACTCTTCTTTCCAGTTGTATACCAGGGATGTCGGACAGACGACTAAAGAGATCGAAGCCGGGTGGTCCTGTTTATGCTGCGTGATCGCGATGATCGCTTGCAACGTTTTCCCAAGGCCCATGTCATCGGCAAGGATACCGCTAAGGTGCATTTGCCGCAGGCGTTCCAGCCAGCTGACGCCTTCGACTTGATATGTCCTCAGTGTCGCATTGATATTGCCCGGCACAGCGCTTGCAACCATTGCCTTATGGCCGAGCATCTGTTGCTGGATTTCTATGAGCCTCTCGGACATTGAAAATTCAATCGGAAGCCCTTTGAACTGGCTTGGATCAATGTTAGCTAAGCTCCAAAGGGGCCGCTTTTCGGTATGGTTAGAAAGTTCTGTGATGCCGATTTCATCGAAGATGCCGACGATCGGCGCTAATTTTTCCAGATCCAGGACCAAAATTTTGTGGAGTTTGCTGCTATTTGAATCGCCGGGGTTTTTTTTCTTAAGATTTTTCTTCCTCATCAATTCAATAAAAGCGCGGCGCATGGAAAGGCATTCCCATAATAGACTGACAGGAGCCCCTTTAAGGTGCCCTTCAACTGTTAAATCAACCTCAAATAAATCGATGCGGTCGGTTTCCCGCAAAGCGAGTTTGAAGTGAGTATCGTCGTAAACAAATTGCTCTAATAAGTTTTCAGGGCAATTGAATTTGACGCGATGTTGGTTGCGGGGAATGACCTCGGTCATGAATTCGACAATTTTCTTCTCAGATTTTGTCACATAGACACTTTGCGCGGTGTCGAAAAGGAAATCCTGGAAAAGATCATTGATGATCGTTTGCTCTTCAGTCAAATTCCGGGCTAAAATCCCTTGAGGGGTGATAAAGGCCATGATATCTGACAAGGCAAGTTTTGAAGAGGCTGCCGGGACTTTAATAGAGTCGTAAAGGAAGGTCAAGGAAGTTTCAAGTTCGCCATTGAGATAATGGATATCGCATTCCCCTTCAAGTTTTCCAACAAATGGCAACGTGACAAATCTTTCAAGGATCTCCTTATTAGAGACTTCAGCGTAATGCGTCAATTCAGGCAGTGAATTCTCGATGAATGTGCCGAAGAGAGGCTCCGGAATGGTAATATTGCGCAGTGTGTTGAGATTGCGCAAATGCCTGCGGCGTATGAATGGAGGAAAGCGATAGTAAATGTTGTTGTAGATCATTCCAGGCTTTGCGCAGGCGAACAGCCGCGTGTCTGCCAGCTCTGTTTTTTCCGAGTTATTGATGACTACGGTCGGCTTCAGCAGGATTTTTGGCGATGGCGCTTCAAGGTATTCTAAAGCAATGTTCAAGGAACAATGGAGGTTCGAAAAGCATAAGGGATCTTCTAAAGTGATGGCATACAATGAAGACATGGCTTGATACTGCGGAGGAGAATCGTCTTGGACCGGCCGGTTTGAAACCCGCGAAAGTGAAAGTTCGTAAGTTTCCGCTAAAATCCCTCCGAATGCTTCATTGTCGATCAAAGCCACCCGCAAATTGCGCTCTTCTTTGCCCTCAGGAAAACGGGCATTGTGCATGATCAGCTGTAAAATTTTTGCGCTTGGTGGATTAAAAGAGTTGAGGTTGAACAGATACCTTTTGCTGCCAATGTAGAAGGGCTCCTGATAATGCACAGCATCCAGAAATTCTTCAACATTCAGGATATTGAGCGGTTTAGAGCGGAACGGCAGCCGCAAAGCTAACTGTATTTCAACGTAGAAAGGTTGTTCACCCTGAGGCATTTGTGAAAAAGGAGTGATAAATATGACGGCCAATTCAGCGCGCTCTTGCACCGGCTCATCATCGCAATGAAAAAAAGGGGATTTTCCAAGGACTTGCGAGGAGGAGACATACTCCTGAAGCAGCTCCTTTTGATATTTTTTTCCGCGCCTCAGTGTTTCTTTGCTTTCTGCTTCTTTGAAGGTCTCTCGAAGGGTTTCTTTTTCACTGTCATCGATGTCGGCCTTTTTTTCCACATCATTTTCTTTTGAATACTCGACTAGAATTTCATCAAAGTGCTCCTCAAGGTAGAAAAACATTGCGGCAATGTGCTGGCAATCATACTTGTATGGGCAGTCGCAGTCGGAATCGATCGTTGTAGAGGAACGCTTGTCAATTTCAATTTCACAATGATAAGTATTATCGAAGCTTCCCATGACACTGCAGCTTAAACGCACGCCTTGCGGATTGATCTTGATGATTTTTGCCGACAAGATCATCTGCTTTTCATATAGCCCTCGACCTTCTTTGAGTATCGTCTGGGAAAAATCTTGTTTCAATTTTCGAAAATTCAGCATGTGGACATTCTCCAATAATTCAAATTGACACTTTACAAGGCGGACGGTATTCTTTGTCAAGAATCGCATTCATGATTATTAATTTCGACTCTTTTTTTGACCCAAAATCTGAATAGATCATTTTTTTGCTCTTGCAAAGAAAAATGCGGCTGGAATAACATAATGCGCTTGAGAGAGGATCAGTGGAATCTTCAACTTATTATTGTCCACTACCTAATGCGGGTGTAGCTCAGTTGGTAGAGCGTCACCTTCCCAAGGTGAATGTCGTGAGTTCGAGCCTCATCACCCGCTTTGGAAACTTGATAAACGGAGTCTTCGTTGGCTTAAAGCCAAAATGATAGCATGCGGGTGTAGCTCAGTGGTAGAGCATCACGTTGCCAACGTGAGGGTCGTGAGTTCGAACCTCATCACCCGCTATATATGAAATGTTGCGATTGATTTTTGCGGGTGTAGCTCAGTGGTAGAGCATCACGTTGCCAACGTGAGGGTCGTGAGTTCGAACCTCATCACCCGCTTTCGAAGGCTTCTCAAAGAGGCTGTGTAGTCGGGCCTTGTTCACACTATAAAAAGTGTGCAAGGCCCGATTATTTACCAATAGAGTTTACAAATTTGTTTTATAGTTCTATAAAATAACTAGTACCCTGTACTAGTAGATCGAATTACTTAGTGAGGTTTACCTTGTCAACGACAACTCAGCAAAAAACAGAATTTAGCAATAACAATATAAAGGTCAAAGTCACGCATCAGCCTGGCTGCCAAGTCCATATGGATATATTTGTTACCCCGGCTGCTTCAAAAGTTGCTTACGCTAAAGCGATTAAAGAAGTCAGCAAGGAAATTTCAATCCCGGGATTCCGCCGCGGCAAAGCTCCTGAGTCCACAATTTTACAAAAATTCAGCTCACAAATCAAAAATGAGTGGGAAAATATCCTTGTCAATACCGCGTTTTCAGAAGCGCTTGACTTGGCAAGCCTCTATCCTGCTGTAGATGCGAATAAAAAGCCTTTGAACTTAAAAATCAAGGTCGTAAAAGTTTCTAAAGATGAAGAATCTTCATTGAGCGTCGATTATGAAACGTTACCTGTAGTGCCTGAGATCGATTTGGATAAGCTCGAACTTCTCAAAACTGAAGAGACCCCTCTCGACGAGAATAAATGCCAAGAAAGGTATCAGGAGCTGCTTCGATCTAAAGCTGACTGGGAAGTATTGAAAGATAAAAAAATCGAAGACGGCGATTTCGTCGATGTCTCATTTGCGGATCCTGAAGAAGATTCCTCTGAAGGCCAAGCGACCAGATATTTGGTTGATAAAGATAAAATTCCTTCTGACTTTTATAAAGAACTTATCGGCCGTAAAGCGAATGACTCTTTCACTTTCAAAGAAGGTGAAAATGAGCCTGTGCGCGCTACAATTAAAGCGGTCCTCAAAGCAAATTTACCGGAAGAAAATGACGAGTTTGCAAAACATTTCGGAGCCCCGGACATAGAGACTTTGAAGTCCAGGATTGCCCAAAATATTGAAATTGAAGCAAAAAATGCTCAACGTGAAATCATTAACAATGATTTGATCAATCAGATCATCGAGAAATTTCCTATGGAAGTTCCTCCGTCGATGATCAGTAAGCATAGAAAAACTATCGCTAAACGGATCATGAGCAACTTAAAGAACGTGATGCCTGACAGCAGCAGTGAAGATCGCCAAGCTGCAATTGCTCAGATAGATAAAATGATCGATGAACGCTCGCGCCATGTGACTCACCTTCGCTACATTATTCATAGTTTAGCAAGAAAATATCAGATTTCTGTTACAGATAAGGAATTCGAAGATGAAATCACTCAAGTTTATTACCGCAGCCAATCCGGAATAGGCCCTTATATTGATTTCTCTGATGATATTGAAGAAATCCAGACAGAAGTTTTCAACCAAATGCTAACACAAAAAGTCCTATCGACGATTATCGAGCAGATGGGAAAAAGAAGTTGATTCATTGGCGAAAAGAAGGGTATACTATAGAGAATTGGGTTCGACCTCAATTTAACGAGAGGATTAATTATGTCAAATGATAGACGCCAACCAAGCATGTCGTTAACTCCCTATGTCATTGAAGATACTGGCCGTGGAGAGCGTTCAATGGACATCTATTCGCGTCTGCTTAAAGACCGGATTGTTTTCATTGGTACAGATATTACTGACCATGTTGCAAACGTTGTCGTGGCACAACTTCTCTTTTTAAAGATGGAAGATCCCAAAAAAGATGTGCATGTCTATATCAATTCTGTGGGTGGCTATATCACCGCCGGTCTTGCAATTTATGACACCCTCCAATGGTTAGGCTGCAATGTTAACACTTATTGCATTGGCCAGGCTTCTTCAATGGGTGCTTTGCTCTTGATGGCGGGGACAAAAGGCAGACGCTTTGCCCTTCCAAATAGCAGGATTATGATCCATCAGCCCTGGGGCGGAGTAGGCGGAACTTCCGAAGATGTGCGAATTCAAGCTGAAGAAATTCTAAAAATGCGCAAGCGGATCAATGAGATCATGTCAGAAAATACAGGGCAGCCTTTAGAAAAAATTGAGCAGGATTCAGACCGCGATTTCTACATGAGCCCTGAAGAAGCCAAAGCCTACGGCGTCATTGATGAAGTTGTCACACCTAAAAAAGTCAAGGTCGCAGCGGCGCCGCCGACTCCGGCTCCATAATTTATCAACAATACTTTTTATTTATGACGAAAAAGCCTTTAAACTCTAAAGATGCCATCACTTGCTCTTTTTGCGGGCGCACGGAAGAGGCTGTCGAAAAGCTTATTGCCGGACCAAGCGTTTATATCTGCGATAAATGTGTCAGTCTCTGCTCAGGCATTCTCGAAAAGAAAAGCACTCCCAGCTGTGAATATGTGATCTTAAAGCCAAAGCAGATCAAAGAGCGGTTAGATGAGTATATCATCGGTCAGGAAAGCGCCAAAAAGACGATCTCTGTCGCAGTTTATAACCACTATAAGCGCATTGCGGCCCAGCGCAGCGGCGATAAAGAGCAAGTGGAGTTCAGCAAATCAAATGTTCTTCTCTTTGGCCCTACTGGATCGGGTAAAACCCTGATCGCAAAAACATTGGCGCATATTCTTGATGTCCCTTTTACAATCGCTGACGCGACAACCTTGACTGAAGCGGGCTATGTCGGGGAAGATGTGGAAAATATTATTTTACGCCTCTTGCAAGCTGCTGACTTTGACGTTGCCAAAGCTGAGCAAGGCATCATTTACATCGATGAAATCGATAAGATCAACCGTACCACCGCCAACGTATCGATAACGCGAGATGTTTCCGGCGAAGGGGTCCAGCAAGCCCTTTTGAAGATTGTTGAAGGGACCACAGCAAATGTCCCCCCTAAAGGCGGCCGTAAGCATCCTAACCAAGAATATATTAAGATCAATACTGAGAACATTCTCTTTATTGTCGGCGGGGCATTTGTCAACTTAGAAAAGATTATTGCCAAACGCCTTGGACGCTCTATCATTGGTTTTAATTCCAGTGAAATGGAGAAAGAGGTCATCGAATCAACGCAGAAAAGTCTTTTGCTTTCAAAAGCGGGCCCGGAGGATTTTATCCAGTTTGGGATGATCCCTGAGTTCATCGGACGTTTTAATAGTATTGCCAACTGCAACGAATTGACTCTGGAAGATCTCACACAGATATTAACGGGGCCTAAAAATGCGATCATTAAGCAGTTTATTTCCCTTTTTCATTTGGAAGGGGTCAAGCTGACTTTTTCTATCGACGCTCTTCATGCTATCGCGAAAAAAGCCATGGACGCAGGAACAGGCGCCCGTGCCTTGCGCATGATATTAGAAGACCTTATGCGCGATTTAATGTTTGATGTGCCTTCAGATTCTAGTGTCAAAGAGATCCATATTGAAAAAGAAACTGTGCTGGATGGCAAGCCTCCGCTCATTGTTCGAGTAAATAATGCTGAGTCTGATCCTCACGAAGCTGACAGGGCGATAACGAATCTGTAGAGAATATATGTACACTATTGCCCCTCTTAATATCCCTCAGCTTTTGCCTGAAGATAAAACGAGGTGGTATCCCCTTGTAAAAAAGCAATTTTGGCCTTGCCTGGACGGGAAAGATCCATGGGGGGTCATCAATACTGTCATCTGTGCCTTGGGTGCTTCTTACAATGGGAGGCCTGTAGGAATAATATTGGCAACATTGCGAAAAGCTCTTGGCAACGCGATCATCCTTGAGTTGAATGTTGAACCTGACTTCCGGCATCAAAAAATTGGCACTGAGCTCTTAACACTGTTTGAAGCCTTTTTGATTGAACAGAAATGTACGGTGGTGACCTATACTTATCAGTCTGATCTTCCCACGACAATTTATTTGGAGAAAATCCTGCAGCAGCTAGGTTGGGATGAGGGGAAGCCATTTTCTGTACGTTGCCACTTTCTTTCTTCAAAATTCTCTCCTGAATGGGTCAGCAAGGACTACCCATTGCCGAAAGGGTTTAAGATTTTCAAATGGAAAGATTTAACCTTAAAGGAAAGACAGCAGTTGGAAAGTGACTTGAATAAAGAGATGATTCCTCGAAGTGTTTCCCCATTTCTCCGCCAAGAGACAATAGAGCCTAGCAATAGCTTGGGGTTAAAAAAGAATGGCGAAGTTATCGGATGGATGATCACCAATCGTATTTCTGAGGACACTATCCAATATTCTTCGTTATTTATAAAACGGGAATATCATTTTCTGGGTTATGCAATCTATTTGCTGGCGGCGTCCATTCTTTTACAGCAAAAAGGAACAGTAGAAAATGCGTTTTTGGATCTCAATTTCCAGCAGGTTGATCACAGTTGGATCCATTTTGTAAAAAAACGGCTAGTTCCAAGCAGCAGCCTCGTGGAGAGGTTTAAGAGGAGCCATCATCGGATTGGGAATTTATACCCTACAGACGAGGACGAAGGACGGGATTTTTAAAGGAACTTTCTTCATTCTTTTTTGGTGCTCTCTTCAATATGGAATTGATGAAGAAACCTGTGAAATACTGGCGCCAGGATAATTGCTATGCCGAAAAGAAAGACAATTCCACTAAAAAGTGCGTATGAGCCAGCAAAGATCTTTCCTTCTTCGGTTTTTAATTCTTGCACAGGGCCCATGCCCGATAAAATCATCGCTGCATTGACATAGGCATCTACCCAACCCAGACTTTCAAAGTAGTGGTATCCGACCATGCCTATGTATAATGATGCTCCAATGAGTAAAAGGGCAAAGAATGCGGACCGTGCCACTCTTTTTATAAATTGATGCTTCGGCAGTAATGGATGATGGCGCGCTTCGAACATGATCTGTGATCCTTTGTTAAAGATAAGATCATGGTAATGGTTTTTTGGAATTCGATCTATATAGAAGGTTGGTCCTGCCCTGGAATTAACTTTTTCTTGTAATAGCGTATTAAAAACGGTATCCCTTATATTGGGACATAAGTAGGAGGGAAGCATGAATTATACATCCGCTAGTAAAGAAGTAGATGATGGTTATACATCAGAAACTTATAGCCAAATTACACCACAGATTACATCACAGAGCAAATCTTCACCCTATACAATGAATGTTAATATTGGAAAACCAGATAAAGAAATCGCTGAAATTGTGATTGATGCCATGCAATCTTTTTTGGGAAGGTATTACAGTAGATCTAGTGTTGATTTGTCCGATTTAAGTTGCCGTCCGCTGACTTATCAGACCTGCATGAGAGCTTTTACAATATGTAATCAGTTTTCTGAAGCAATTAGGATAAATACTCAAGATGTAAAAAATTCTTTCCTGTGGCGTGAAGTTTCTAGAAGCGAGAGAAATTCATTTGACGATAAGCAATCGTATATTTCCCTGCAGACACGTAAACTTGAGATCTCTAAGTTTGCTTTTGAAGCCTTAAAAAGATATTCTGAGACTTTAAGGCTGGGTGAAATGGAGATAGAGAAAAAAGAGCCGGATAACTTTACGGTAATTGATTTGGTTCCTTTAGAAGAGGAAAGTTTAAAATACACTACCCATTCTGAGTTAGGACCCTTAGTGAAAAAAAGCCTATCAAATGAGAGCTGCACGGACTGTTGCACACTATTTTAAATAGTCCGGCATATTCTATGCCGAACTATTCTAATCTTTATGCAGTTTTCGGCGAGAGCAAGTTATTTGCAATTTCCCGGACTTTCATGGCTGTCAATATGATCGCTAAACTTATTCCTACACCAAGCGCGCATCCTGCAATGGCTCCAATGGCGGAACCCCCGAAAATGGTGATGCCTGCTAATGTTCCAACAAGCAACCCTATCGGCGCGCTTATGGCCACAGCTTTGAGAAAACTTACAAATTGATCTAATTTGTTGTGATTTTCCGAATTTTTATTCGCATAATTGGCAAATACAGCACCGGCAACAGCGCCAATTGCAGATCCTGCCATTCCACAGACTGCAACTGGAAGAGTGACTCCCGCACCTGCAATTGCTCCGCCTACGCAACAAGCTGTAACTCCTACGGCCATTATTTTCTCGAAACTCATTTTATAACCTTTTGTTAGTGTTATTAATCAATAATATTTTCATATACAAAAAATTATAACAAACTAAAATTAAGATTTGATAAATAAAATATTTAAAATTGATAAAATTAATAAGAAATTGCGTAAGGGTGTGAGGGACATTATGGACAAATAGAGACAATTTCAAAAGTATGGGTCAAAAAAGCGAAAGAGGACTTTCGCACTCCAAACGCTTCGCGATGCTAAAGGTTCAACTGGTTTAGACATATATTTCGCGAAGCGTTTGGAGTGCGAAAGTCCTCTTTCGCTTTTGGCCCTAACGTGAGCGAACTTTGCAATTGTCTCATTTCGTCCTAATTATCCCACTCGCCGGCGTTAATCCTGTAGAGAGCCTGACGTCTTAAAGGGTGGCCTTCGGAAACTCTTGGATGATCAAAGTCATCATTTGGATCGTGGAGCATCCCGATTTTTTCCATGACATTCCTGGAGCGCAGATTTTGAACGGCTGTAAAAGAGACAATTTCCCGAAGGGCTAACTCATCAAAACCAAAACGTAAAGAAGCTAAAGCTCCTTCTGTGGCATAGCCTTTTCCCCAATATTCATACGCTAACCGCCAGCCTACTTCCACCGCAGGTGTCATAGAGAAGTGCGCTTGAAAACGCACGTCTTCTAACCCGATCATCCCGATGAATTCCCCGGTCTGAATTAACGAAACCGCCCAAAAGCCCCAACCATATTTTTCAATATGTTCCGAGAATATTTCGATAGAATTATCGCTTTCCTGACGGCTCATCAATGCCGGGAAAAATTCCCGCACCCTGGGATCCGCATTAAGCTTTGCAAAAGGTTCAAAATCCTTTTCCGACCATTGCCGAAGAATCAATCGGTCGGTTTTGATAGAGATGTTCATATAGAGCTCTTGTTTTTTGTCTCATATCATTATGGCAGAAATAATCCTCTCGTGGGTAGTTTTTTATTCCATAACTTGCCTATATCTTGCAAAATGTCATTGGAAATGTCAAAATGGATAGATGAAGTGTTCAAAGCCCAACGACAAATCTAATCCACGCAGTGGATCTCATTTTGTAGCCCATAGCAAGGCTTGCGAGCGAAGCGAAGACAGCCGCAGCTATGGGGAGAGGCATGATCAATTTTTAACCCTTTAGGGTTCTTCTTTTTTCTTAAGAAGAACTTTAGGGATAGGAAAATTTCAGAGCTATAATTCCTAAACATTGGAAATCCCTATGAACAATGATTTTCTTCCCTATGCCAGACAATCGATTAATGCTGACGATACCGCTGCAGTGGCGGCAGCTTTAAATTCTGAGTTCATAACGCGCGGCCCATTGGTTGAAGAGTTTGAGAGGGCCTTTGCCGATTACTGCGACGCTGAGTTTGCTGTAGCTTTTAGCAATGGCTCGACAGCTCTTTTGGCCTGTTGCCAGGCTGCGCAGGTCAATCAATTTGACCGACTGATCACCACTCCCAATACATTTGTTGCTACAGCCGGAGCAGCAATCCATTGCGGAGCGACGCCGGTTTTTGTCGATATCAAAAGGGAGACGGGCAATCTTAACCTTGAGCAGGTTGCTTACACCTTAGAGAGACCTTACAGTCAGGGGAGGCCGATTATTATGCCGATCCATTTTTCCGGTTTGGCGGTAGATATGGAGAAGCTTGATAGCCTCATCAAAGATCCTGATGCTGTAGTCATTGAAGATGCCTGCCACGCAATTGGCTCCCGCTACAAAGATGGTAAGAAGGTGGGCAGCTGTGCATGGAGCCAGATGACTGTATTTAGCTTTCATCCGGCAAAAACAATGACGACAGGCGAGGGTGGAATAGTCACAACGAATGATCCTGAGCTCTACCATCGGTTGAAACTGGTGCGCAATAATGGTATTGAACGCGAGCATGGCCGTTTAGAAAGAGATCCTATGCCCTGGTATTATGAGGTCAAATTTCTAAGCAATAATTTCAATTTTACTGAAATACAAGCGGCCTTAGGGCTTAGCCAGATGAAACGGTTGGATGCTTTCATTGAAAAACGGCGTCAATTGGTAAAGGCTTACCGTCAAAGACTGACAGGGCGTCCTTTTTTTCGGTTATTTACAGAAGAACAGGACGCTGATACAGGCTTTCATCTCTTTGTCGTTCAAATCGATTTCGAAGCTTGTAAAACCACACGCGAGAAAGTGATGCTGCAGCTTCGGGAAAAACAGATTGGCAGTCAAGTGCATTATATTCCTCTCTACAGGCATCCCTATTTTGAAAAAAAATGCGGCAAGATCGCTGAATTTTTTCCTGAAACGGAAAAATATTATGCTGAGGCCCTTTCCCTGCCTTTATATTATGATCTGAGCATCGACCAGGTAGACCATATTGTTAGGCAATTGCTGCGTATAGTGGAATAGAAAAATCCTCTATTTTTTTCTATTGATTTATTATGTTAGTATTGATATTATGTTTTTTGTATTAACTATTGATCAACTAAAAAAGAAGTTTCCCGATAAGTAATGAGAAGTTACAAAGGTGTTTATCATGAATTTAAATAAATTGGATTCCTTTAATGACGACTCTAAAACGGTGGGATTTTCATATGATTATTCACAATTGCCGCAGCAATGGAAACCAGTCTGGTTTAATTTATCTTCTTATCCGTTATTTTATCAAGAGTTTGTTAAGGATTTAGAAAGTTACCGATCACGAATATCTTATACCGAATACAATTATGCCTTAGGCACGATTTTAGCTTTGGCGATATTAGAAAAAAATGTAGACGAATTCATGTATGTTACTGAAGAAAGAGATCGAAACTTCAAAATGACTGAAAAAGTAATCCTGGCTGTAGAGGCCGCATTCTCAAAAGGGGAGACACCCGAAGAGATTAAAAACTCTATCTTAGGAAGAATTGAAAATGTGAAAAGGGTCTATTTTAGGGCCAAAGAGCTGGACTCCTTATATGGTTTTTTTCGTGACGCTTTTGTGGGAGCTCCATGTTTTAATGGAAGATTAATCAGTGTTGAAGGATATGAAAGAACACAATTGGATTTGCAAGAATATTTTTGGGGGCGAGACGACACCTTAGATCCTGAAGCTGTGCAGTTAGAAGAGATTATTTATGAGTATCAACTTAAATATGAAACAGAAAAAATCCCCGATATTCATGAGTTTATAGCTTACCTGACTTCACAACCCGTACATATAGCAAATTGGGACGCTGAAATTGGTTCTGAGCATTTTCAGAAAATTTATGCAAGGGCTCAACTTATTTGTGCAGGGGGAGACCTGTGATAGCTTTTTCATCAATAGTTCATTGAAGCTAAGTCTTTGCCTCTTTTTAACATCTTTTTGAAGTCATTTGAGGCAATAAGCTGAATAGCGACTTTATCCCAGTCAATATTCTCTTTATTTTCACAGATATTCATCCTCACTAAATAGTCCTTAAAAGGAATAGCAGAATTATAATTCCCAAGTTTTTTCAGTTCATTTGCAAAATGGATTGGATCTATATCTTTCGAAGTGAGCTGGTTAATCTCTTCAGAATTTAACCCCTCATCAATCATCTGATCGATAACATTCATGATCGCAACATCGCTTAAACCAAAAATCTTATCAGATAAAAGATCCTGCTGAAAGTCGCCTAGGTTATTGAGCTGACCAAAAAGCTCTTCAACACGGCCCATCCGCGCAGTAATACAAGGATCCCCACTTCCTATGCTTTTGTAGAATTCCTCTTCTTTTCCCATACCCTGTGCTTTTTGATAAGCCGAAACTAATAAAATCGTCCGATATTCTATACTTTTTATCGCCTCTGCAATGCTTTTTCCGGGGATAAATCCGCTCTCTACTCCTGCGCCTGTCAATTGGTGGGCACTTCCTTCTCTTGCCACTTGGTCTTTTTCAGAAGCGACCTTCACGCGATTTTTATAAAGCAGGAGCATCTGATTGAAGGTATTTTCTGTTCTTTTTATGTTCTCAGTATTCGGTTTAGCAGGAGGTGTTTGGGCTATTGAGTTTAGGTGGTCCGAGATGCTTGCCATCAACGATTCTATTGAACTATCAAAATTGAATTGATTTTCTACTTTTTTTAATGCAGAGGGTGCTGTTTTGCCTTCTTCGGAGATTTCAGGCAGCTCCCTTGCGTAAAAACGCACCAGGTTTTCTATCCTTTGCATTCGTGAGAGTTTTTGAATATCTGAAGAGGTGTGCCAATTTTGTTCAAGCATATTCTCTAATGCGATTATGGAGGATCTAGCTAAATTTAGAGGTCCTTTAGAATTATCTATCAGTTGCATTCTGCTTTGTTCCGAGTCAGGCAATCCTTTTGAATCCAGCCAATCCCCGTAATGTTCTATAGACTCAACAAATGAAGTGAGAGCATAGTCTAGAAATGCTTTTGGTTCTGATAAGGTCTCTAGAAAGAGAGAACTCATCTTTCCTAAAGGACTTGCTCCGCCTCTTTGGTGTTGTTCCAATGAGTCGCACCCAAAAAAATCCAGCGAACCATCCCTATTTTTGATGATGGCCAAAGCATACCAATGGCCTGTGTTCACATTTCCTACTGGACAGGTGAAAAATGCAGGTCCTGGTTCTTGCGAAAATTGGTAGATTTTTTTTGCATCTTTAAACCCTGCTTCATCAAAAAGACCGAATCTCACTCCCAAATCGTTAGTACCGGGAAAAATAGTGAATATCCCTAAATGGTTTTCCAAAGAATTTTTTAAAACCTTTTGGAATGCGGCGATTTCCTTGGGAGGTGAAGAATCGGTGACAAAGGCATGGATCATCTCCCGGAGTAATGGAGTGCTAGCGTCTCTCTTTCCAATAGGCAGATGTATAAGAAGAGGGGATGCATAGCGTTGATAAAATACTTCGTAAACCTGAGGATCTCTAAAAGAATTTTCGAAAGGTGCGTTTAAAGATAACTCTGCAATCAGACAAAGAGTATTCTTAAGTGAATGATATCCACAATTCTCAGTTCCTGAACCTACATTGTCGTAGATTTGATTCAACACCTCAACCTGCATGATCGAAGGATCTTTATTTACAACAGTGGATTGTTTTATCAGATTCTCTGTTTTTATTTTATTAAGATAAGAAGGAGATGTTTGGTCATTGACTAAAAGACCTTGAATTTCATTTATATGGTTTTTTAAATCGTTAAATAAGAATTCTTTTTCATTTGGGTTCTCAATTTTTTTTACAATATTATTCAATTGTGCTCTTTGCTCATTTAATTTAAGTTTCAATGAATCGCTCTCAACAGGCAGCCTATCGATATAAGCTTTTAGTCGATTGTCAAAATCAAAAATGTGGTTTTTGCAAATTGATGGATTTAAATCCTTAAATTTTTCAATACTAAAGTTTATAATCGATAAATCGCCTTTGTCTCGTAAAGTTGTTAAATTTTTATCTAGGGAATTTTTATTTTTAATATGATTTGAATCTGCTTTGGACTTCCTATTGAATTCTGATGGGCTCCGAAAGGAAAAATCATTAGTATATTCCATAGAACACCTAAAAATTTAAGTAATAAGATAAACTATTCTCCTTTTAACAATACTCCATATAATTATTATAACAGATATTAATATATTAAATTATTAATTAATTTTGGATTAATTCCCTTCGGGGAAGTTCTTCAAAAAATGAAATTTCGTTGTTTTGCGGAGTTTTTAGTAAGGTGAGTTAAAATATTGAATCGCTTTGGATTTGGAGACGTGTATACATTCAAGGAGTTGTTATGCGTGCATATATGCAAAAATGGGGAAATGGTTTGCGCAATTGCTGCGCACAGTGCAATAGACCTCTTGCAGAATTCATTTCCCTGCCCTTGCCCCTGCCCTTGCCCTTGCCCTAACGCTGTTCATTTTTTATTTTCTGGGCAAGGGCAGGGGCAAGGGCAAGGGGCAAGAGCAGAAATTGGTGTCAAAATTGGTGTCAGGCCTGACACCGATTCTA
>Ga0207062_1171_pt1 | contig 16447 bp, 11 predicted proteins | sample Alteio_BWMinCont_28_FD_153266 | JGI IMG/M metagenome (GOLD analysis project Ga0207062, IMG submission 153266) | Enriched cells from forest soil in Barre Woods Harvard Forest LTER site, Petersham, Massachusetts, United States -... | ecosystem: Environmental > Terrestrial > Soil > Temperate forest >... | reverse complement strand
TTAGACCTTCGGGCTTAAGTATCATCGCTCGTTTTCTTTTCCAGGATGCGACGATTGATTTCACCAAGAATCGCGTTTTTCACGTCCCAGTCTAGGCGCAAAATGTTTACGAGCTCTTCCCACTGCTTTTTCAAAATGGGGAGATCCCAGGGGGCTAAGTGAATATCGGTATTTTTTTTTGGAGCGGAGGCCATTTTTTCAAGATAAGCAAGAAGCTTTGTATTTTGAGGTGTTGCAGATTTTGTGAGTTGGATAAGTTGATTCCAAAAGGATTGAAGCGGAGCGCGATTATTGTAGAAAGGTAGTCTATCTAATGACTCTGAAAAAGTAATATTTCCTGTAACACCCACAGGTTCTTCAGACAAGGCAATTGAGCGCAAAACATCGTTATGTTCGAGGGGAAAAGGATTGATCAAACGTAGCATTTTACCAGAAGAGGATTGAGATCTGCTCTCTTCGTTCCCATCTCTATCGATCCATGAAACAGAGTAAGTTTGAATCATTTGATGGCCATCCTTATCGATCATTGGAACTTTTGCAATGTATTCAAAGTCCTCCATCTTCAGTTTATTTATTGCAAAATTCGTAATAATATTCAGCTCTTTGGCTTCTGGATTTAAACGACATATCAAAGAAGTATATCCAAGGAGATTCAATCCATAATTAAAATAGACTTTTACTTTCTGGTTAAAATATTGATTTAGATTCGAGTTGCAAAAGGACTCAGGCATTTTAGGATTTAAATTGAAAATCCCGGAAGAAGTAGGGTTAAGTCCCATGCAAAAAATGTTCGCGCATGAATACTCACTCAAATACTCACTTTTATCAGCCCCATATTCGGGAAAGCACATAAATTTCGAAGAATTTTTTTTCCCTTTAAAGAAATAGTCATATTCCAAAAAAGAAACATCAATATGTAAATCGGCAGTTTTTTGAAAATTTATGAATTTATCTATTCGCGCAGCAAACTCTGGCATATTCTTCACAAATTGTTCATACTCGCATTTTTCCTTCTTCCACGCAAAATCGGAGAAACCTGTTTTGCCGCCTGTTTTGCCCTTAAGTAATATACGTTCTCCATCCTCCATTGTGCGAATTATTAATAAATCTTCGTTATCAATGCCATACTCTTTGTAAGGTATTAAAGGATTTTCTTTGTGATGTGATAAAACGAAAATCTTCATAGCCCATTCAGGGTATTTTTGCTTAACGAGATGCACAGCATTTAAACAACTAAATAAATCGCCTAAGCCATCATTCAGAACATCCACTCTCCAAAAAATGGAATGCTTGCCTACTACATGGAGTTCAGAAAACTTCTGCCAGCTTTCGCGTAATTTGGACTGGTCTTTTGTAACGGAGTTTTCCATAGAACCAGCTGAATCGAAAGATAAGCAGTTTTGAACGGAATTCATAAATTTAATCCTATTTAAGTTAATAGCGACCTGTCGTTAAGTTATAAATGTTTTATAAATTAAATACAAGTTAAACAAGAATAAACAAGAATATAAAATTAAAATATTATAGTAATTGAAATGTCAATTAAACATAATATTTATTATCAGACGCATAATTACGTTGAGAAATCAGACGTTGTAAATGGTTTTATATATATTTAGCGTGTCTTAGATACGCAGGTTTAGCTGAAGCCGATTTAGCATTAGATTTTTAATCCTAGGCATTTAAGGTTGAATTTAAAAAAAAGTCGAAAAGTTTACAGGAATTTTACTGGCTCAGTTTGACAAGATATCCAAGAAATATTTCTGCTTATTTTAGACTTCCCAAATTTAGCTAAGTATTAGCTGTGATTTTTTGGGAAATCAAGAGATGGATAAGTGGTGCTTGAAGCTATTTTCAATGTGATTTTATAAAAATCCTGTGAAACTTATCGGTAGGCGGTAAGGATTCGTGTAAAATACACACATAGATTTAATTCTTAGTGTAGGCCTTCGTATCATAGGACTACAGGAAAGACTACAATGTTGCTCTGAACTATATCTCAATAGAAAGTAGTTAGACTATTCACTTGAAATTTTTTTGAGATAAGTTTCGACTGCTGGCAATCTACCTAAAAATTGTAACGCTTGGTCATTTGGGTTGAGGCCTCCTCCATGATCCAATACCAACTCACGAAATTTTAACCACACATTAGAAATTCCTCGTTTTTGCTGATCGATTATGTGGTCATATGAATCAAAAGCAAACACATCAGCCCAAAAGTACGCGTAAAATTTTGAGCGATAGAAGTGTTCGGCCAAGTGTAGGAAAGATGCTTCTTTGTTTATCTGTGGATCACATGCAATATTTGGTAAAAAATCCTTTTCGATTTCTTCTCTTAATAGTTTCGGGTTTTCGACACCACCTAAAAAACACTTTAAGGAAAACATTGATAAATAAAAAAATCTCGCAAATGTTACTCCCGATGTGGCATTTTTGGAATTGATTTTCGCATCTATTAATTCATCAGGAACAGGAAGGTTGGTTTCAAAATGTTCGCCAAATTTCTTTAAGTTTTCTTTTTCCCACATAAGAAACTCAAACAGTCTTGATGGCCATTCTAAGGCATCTCGTTGAATATGATAACCAGAACGAGATGGCATTTCGGCATTACCCAATAATTGGTGGAATGCGTGCCCTAATTCATGAAATAATACGACTAATTCATCATGTCGAAGGATAGACTCTCTCATCTCACTAGGAGGTGTAAAATTAACCATAAGCAACACAATTGCCGGATTGACATCGCCGGATGGTAAACGGCAAGGAGACAGAACATCAAAACAATAACCGTGAGGAAATTTCCCTTCTCGTGGAAAAGGATCAAGAATTATATGGCCAGCAATTCTTCCTTTATTAGCTTTGTCTTTAACGGCTAAAATCCATCCAGGAGTATTCCATAGACCTTTATTTTTCGTATCAATAATTTCGATCTCTAAAGAAAACATTTCTTCAAACATTGTCATTATCTTTTTTAGAGTCCTCTCAAAAGGGAAATATTGCTGCAAAGCGATTTCATTTACGCTGTAATGTGTTTTTTTGTAATCCTCTTGCAAATACATGAGGTCCCAAGGTTTGATACAGTTATTTTCATCTAAGCTGATCCCATCAGGAAGCTCTTTTGTAAGCTGTTCAATTTCAGATTTAAACTTGCCCTGAATACCATCTTTAAGTGAAAGAATAAACTTTTCAACAGCCTCTGGTGTTTGAGCGAGCTGATCAAAAATATCTAAATGAGCAAAGCTTGCATAACCTATCAAATTTGCGAGCCTGTCTCTCTTTTGAATAAGCTCTTTTAAAATAGGAACATTCTTTTCAGCAGCTCGACTTTCAAATGCTCTATAAAGAGATTGTCTTGTCTTTTCTACTTTGCAATAGCGCATAACAGGAAAATAATGAGGATATTGGCAGGTAATTTTTTTAAAGGTGTTTTCTTTTATCAATGAATTTATAGTGCTTTCAGGAACGCCTAATAATTCTTCATCACTAACCAAGATAAAGGATCGATCTTCATCAATATTTTTTAAAAAGAAGCTCTCTAAACGATTGATATCTGTTTTCAGAGCTTTGACTTGCAAATATTCTTTCTCTTCAAGATGCAATCCCTCTGCTCGCAGAGATTGCATCTTCCACTTCATGTAATCCTCTTTCTCTTTTGATAAAGAGACTCCATATTTTTCTATATTCTGGTATGCTTCGTTGTACATGTTATATACAGATTTGCTCGAAAATAAATTTAGAGAAAATTCAACCAGTTGATCTTTGCAGGCAGTCCCCTCATTCCGAAAAGAGGAATCTGGATGAGTTTTTGATATGGATTCAACGGCGCGTCTTCTAGAATAAATTAAGGTTTCTGCAGCATCAAGAGCATAAAAGGTGTTATCGAAATCTCGTAGATGTGAAGGGATTTTACTGACTAAATCAAGACTGTATTGCGCTTCGTTCTGAGCTTTTTGAACATAATCAGACAGCTCACTGTTATTTTGAGGAAAGAATTGACGAACTGCATTTAAGTTATCTACAGTTAAGGTATGTAAGGTGTGAGTTTGTTGAAACAGCTGACTAAATAAAATATCTCTTTCAGTGGTTTTTTGAGTTATTTGATTTAGATTTCCACTTTCTTGATTCATGACGATCATATATTCCTCTGAAGTCTGATTATTTTTTACTGAGTATTTTCCGACCATCCTCTCTCAGAGAGCCATCCGGTCCAATATGTCGATAAAGAGTTTGTCTTGTAACACCCAATTCAAGACACAATTCTCCAACTTTTGTTTCCGGCTTTCCCATAGCTGCCATAGCGAGTCTTAATTTAGCAGCTGTCATTTTGAAAGGAGCTCCTCCTTTTCGACCTCGAGCCCTAGCAGAAACAAGCCCAGCTTTAGTTCGTTCTGAAATCAACTCACGTTCAAATTCTGCAAGAGCGGCAAAGATACCGAATACTAATTTGCCAGAGGGGGTTGTTGTATCAATCGAAGCTCCGTGGCCTGTCAGGACTTTGAATCCGATGCCGCGTGTTGTCAGATCGTGTATAGTATTGACAAGGTGATGCAGGCTACGTCCCAAACGGTCTAACTTCCAAACAATGAGAATATCGCCCTGACGTAAAGCCTTTAAAGCGGATAATAAGCCTGGTCTCTCATCAATTCGACCTGAAGCATAATCTTCATAAATATGAGTGGGGTCAACGCCATTTTCAATCAGTGCATCACGCTGAAGATTGGTCGTTTGAGATCCATCTGATTTTGAAACTCGTAGATAACCGATTAACATACCTTGTCACCTAAACGTTCGATTATGTGACAATAAAGACCTGGCTTTTTCCAGGCACTTTATATATCATTTAACCCGTAATATAATCTATGTTCTACAAACAATGAAATCAACAATTATGTGACTTATCATGCCGAGCATCAGCGATACCGCTTATCCAAGATTGAAAACATCTCCATCAGCCAAAGAATTAGAAGAAATTTATACGCCTTCATTGCACGAGTTATCATTTGCTAAGGAACGGATCAGACAAGCCAATTATTGTGCCTACCTCCTAATTTTGTTAAAAACATTCCAACGGCTCGGCTACTTTGCTACTTTTACAGGAATACCTGGGTTGATTATTGACCATATCGCCAAGTGTATAGGCCTTATAGACGTTTCAGAGCAGTTCAGAGTCTACGATACAACAACGATACGTGACCGTCAGAAGCCATTGATACGCGAATATATTGGAGTGCGCCCATTTGGGAAAGAAGCTCGTCAGGTTATTATCAGCACATGTACAAAGGCTTCAAATACTCGTGATGATTTACCAGACATCATAAATATTGCAATTGAAGAATTAATTAAACAACGCTATGAGCTTCCTGCTTTTAGCACATTGCTTAGGCTAGCAAGAAGTGCACGTAGCAAAGTTAACAGGGAATATCATGGCCTCATTTATGATTCCATGGATGCTTCTATGAAGCAATTGCTGCTGGATATTCTAAAACTTTCGATCGTTTTGGAAATTATGAAATCAATCTCAGCCGAGCACCTGATCCATTAGAAGTTTACATGAAAAATTCCCCTTTTTAATCCTATGTGTGCATTTTACACGAATCCTTACTGCCTACCTATATTCGTAGGAAGAGCATTAAGGAGCACGTGAAGAAAAATTTTGCTAACACTGTAAGGAGAAACACATGAGCATTGTAGGAGTAATTCCTATTCGGAAAGATTCCCAGAGCATACGTATGAAATTACATTAACAGATGCACGTTCAAAACAAGGAGAAAAACAACCTCATTAAAACTTCGTGCTTTGATTAAGGCCATTTGAGAAGAAAAAATAACCTATCTTGGTTCAACGGGAAGAATACTCTAACCAGACGGCTAACCTATAAGAAGCCTCCCGGATCCCTCTAAACGCGTCTAGCTGGGAAAGTAGGTGTTCAACCAGAAAGCCAAAGTATTCACATCTCCCTGGGTAATATCACTTCCGATGTAGTTTTTCCAACTCTGCGCCATCTCCTCCTTATTGTCTTGAGTGATTAACATAGGTGTCCAGCTAGACTGCATGATAACGTAGACGTTGATCTTGTGAGCGAGCTCGGTAATTTTTGGCAGATTTTCTTGGGTTTCGGCCTTTGCGAACTTTTTGGCTGTGGCATTGTCCTCCACTAGATATAACAATGACTTGTTCAAGGGGCCGTAATCGTTCCCAACATTACTAGCTTGCAAGAAGCGGATGCAGCTCTTTATTTGCTTCCTATCTCCCAACTCGTTTTGCATTCCGACAATAGCCATAACCCTATGACAGAAAAATTCCTCATCGAGCACCTCAAGATACCTCGATAAAGATTGGCAAGAGACCTCTTTTCCGTAACTCCAAGTCATGTCAATTGGAGCTTCCAAGATGGGACTTATAGTATTTTCCACCAGTCTCCTGCTCTGTTGCATAAAGGAGAAAAACGCCAGATTCACTGCAACTTCCATCTGCGCTATGCGCTTTTCTGTGCCTGCTAGCTTCTTTATCAGCTGAGTGTCCGTCAGCTGCACAAACTCTTTGTAGAGCATCGCAAGATCGTCCTTATTCTGATCTGTGACAAGCACGCGACTGAGGTCTTTTTTACGGATGACGTAAATGTTTACCTCTTCCTCAAGAGACTGCATTTTTGTCGAACTATTCGTGTGGTTTATGTAAGATTTGCAGGTTTTTGGCTCATCCATCCCGTAAAGCACTGGTTTGCCCAGCGGCCCACCTTTTGCATCAAACTCGTAGCAGAAGACCCGCGTTTGCGTCCCAGTGCCTACCCTAGGACCTGCTCGCATCATCGTTGGACGTGGCGGCGGGCCGTTCCAAATTCCGTTTTCCTTGTTCACGCAGTACTCGACCTTATTGAAAGTTTCGCTAGGGCCTACACTAAAAGTTCTCGTTCCTATAAAGTTTGGATCTAGGCAACTCTCTACGCCAATGAGACTACGCTGCAAGTACGTAAAGCGCAGGAGATTTATGGCCGTTGAAAGCTGGGCTGTGTTGGGGAGAACTGGCTGCTCGTTAGCTATGGAAAATACAGGATTCATTGTTGCTCCTTTCTTTGGTAAAGGGAGAAGGAGTGACCCTAGCATGTCTAAGTAGATAAATCAAGGGGACAGCTATTTTTTTCTATTTGTTTTGAAGGCCGCTACATTCCTGTCATTTTGCTCTTTATTTTGGATTCTGAAGTGCTTCCGGGGAATCAGCAAGCGGCAACTTATTCATTACCTCGTCTTATTGAATTTGTAGAGGAATTGCTTCCAGAACAAAGACCAAGCCTAATTAAAGGGATTGGGCCCTCGGTAATGAGAAAATTTTAAGTCCTCTAGAACACATGGGATCGAATTATCTTTTTAAGATTAAGCTTACAAAAAAGGCGAAGGTCCTGTCGCCGTTATCACGGCTCAATTATTGACTTTATTTACCACATGCTTACGCATGTGGCTACATGCTTTTGCCGCATTCGCGGCTTGTTCTTCGTTATAGATATGGATTCAAAAATTATGGTCAAAAAACAGTGATTTTTGACAGCCCAGGTCAGGCCTGCATTTTGCAGATTTGCAGGTCTGCCCCCGATCATCGCGTTCTGTGGAACATTGAAACTAATGTGGGAGAAACTCCTAGTCACCTAAAATCAACGGGTTAAATGCATATAAAAGTGATGTTTATCATGATATCTCTTCCAAGAAATGTCGCCTATCTGTTACAATATAGATTATGGATGAACTCTTTACGATCGAATATTACGAGACAGATACTGGAAAATGTCCTTATTCGAATGGGAAGGTGAGCTGACAATGGAATTGCGTGCTCAAATTCGCAAAAGGCTAAATCGTGTCCGCCTTGGAAACTTTGGTGATATTGATCATATTGAGGGCAGCATATTCGAACTTCGAATTCATGCTGGAGCTGGATATCGTATATATTATGCAAAGAAAGGCAGTAAAATAGTCATTTTACTTTGTGCTGGTAGTAAGAGAAGCCAAGATCGAGATATTGCGAAGGCTAAAAAATACTGGCAAGATTTAGGAGGGTAATATGGGACAAACAAAAAAATATAAAGAACATCTTTTAAAATCGCTTGAAGATCCTAAAGAAGCTGCCGCTTATTTGGACGCTTGTCTAGAAGATGAAGATCCTCATGTTTTTCTACTCGCACTAAAAGATGTTGCTGAGGCGCGTGGAGGCATGGGGCAATTATCAAAGAAATCTTCTCTTAATAGACAGAGTCTTTACAGATCACTTTCAAAAACAGGGAATCCTAAATTGGTTAATGTGTGCACAATTCTAGCATCACTGGGATTAGAGTTTCACATCACTCCTGCTGCTCAGTAGCTATGATAGCAAACTAGTCTTCCTCAGATCGATGTCTTTGCACTAACTTCAGCTTCCTTTAGACTTTGCTACTCACAATCTTATTTAATCCTGGTCGCTCTCACGTACTCATTGCGATCATTGTTAATCAGAATATGTGGGTACCAGCTTGAGAATATCCCTTCGTTAGTTCCGATTGTGATGCTATCGTAGTAGTGCCATTGATTGATGAATCTCAAGTCGCTTGCAGGGATAGACCAATCGGAACCCCCATCTTTTGAAAGAAATAGATGTATTTGGTCAAAATTTATAGACCATATACGGGCACTGGCCCAGAATGTCCTACCGGGTTCGTTATCGAAATCAACCTCAATTCTATCGCCTGTAACCACATTCAAAAGGACGTAATCGTAAAATGAAAAATAACTGCCAGGCAAGATAAGAATCGGGTCGCTAGTGTGAGAATACGCAATAAAATGCAAATTTTCGATTAAATGCCTATCAGACGGTCGCACAAGCCATTTTGTGTAATTTTCCAGGATGATATGATTTTCGGTTTCAGTATCAGACCTAAAAGGATTCCGAGGGACAAGATGATGAAAAGATTCTGCATGTTGAGGCGTGTAAGATAATTTTCCCACATCAACACTAAAAAGTGCGGTAATAATATCGTCCTCATTCGTCGTTGCACTTTCACCGATAATGATTTCGTCCATGCCAAAAGTTTCAGGAGTATCGCGAGTTTGAAATTCTGCAGGATTGGTCTCTTCTTCTAGCCGCAATTTTTTTATTTCAAGCCTTTCTTGTTTTGTCGAACGAGTCCTATCGTCATCTGCTGTTGTTATACCGTTTAAAAGTATCATTCCAAAAAATATAAATAGATATATCTTACTATTAAACATGTTCATTTATTAACCTCTACTTGCAAGAATTTTATAAACTATAAAATAACATAATTTTATTAAGATCAAATAAATATAAGATTAAAATAATAATTTAACTTTTATTAGGAGCTAGCTAAATTGTCCTCTCTGCGTCTTTTGCGTCTCTGCGCCTCTGCGTTTAGTGTATAAATCTTTAAGTCCCAAAAAGTGGACTTTTGGCAACGGAAAATTTTGATATCGAATATCTGGATATATTTAAAAACGGCTTGTTTTTCCTATCCTTGGCGGCCTGGGAACCGTTTTAAACGCATATACAAAGAAGTTAGTTTCGGGCACGGGCACGGGCACGTTCACGATATTTGTTTAGAGGCTCAAGTTAAGTCCGAAAAAGGCGTATAAAGCAATAAACTAAAATCGTGAACGTGCCCGAGCCCGTGCCCGTGCCCGAAACTAACTTCTTTGTTCTCAGCGTCTCTGCGTCTCCCCGTCTCTGCGTTTCATGCCGCTAACAAGTTACAGCGACCCTCCACATTGTGAGGACAATATTGATCCTCCTCATGAAAGCAATTGACCCTATAGCGTAGTATAACTAAGCAATCTACAATGATGCTAACTGCCGTTAAACAGCAGGATGGCACCGCCATGCCCAATTTATCCATTAACCACTAGTCATAGCCACTAATCAGCTCGCATCCCACGAAAAAAATACTTTTTGGGACCTCAAGTCCCAAAAAGTGGACTTTTGGCAACGGAAAATTTTGATATCGAATATCTGGATATATTTAAAAACGGCTTGTTTTTCCTATCCTTTTGCCAGCAGTTTCAAACCCTTTGTGAAAAAAGAGTTGCAAATATTTTATTTTAAATCGTATTTTGAAATTTAACCTAATTTTAACAGGTGCCCATTATGCGATTTCCACTTAGACCATATCTATCCACTTGCTTATTAGTCGGAACCCTATGTTTCGAGCCTCTTTCTGGAGTATCGAGAGACTTGGATCTTTCAATCGTTTCATCGATTGATAATCAGGATTCCATAGAATTTCCGCTGCTGGACAGAAGGGTCATTAGCTTGGAAAATCAATTGGAAATGAACGTTTCAGATTATCCTGAAATCAAAAATAAACCTGTCCAGACCATTTTGCAAAAAGGACTGTTATCTGTTGCTTGGGAAAACGACGAACTATCATTGTTGATGATAGATTCTTATGAATATGATCCAGATCTGCTTTCTCAATATGATGTGAGTGAAACTATTGAAAGCAATCTCGCAATCATAAAATCCCACTGCCACCGCCGAAGATCGTCTGGAGGGGCTACCGGTCCTACAGGCCCCAAAGGGCCCAATGGATCGACAGGCGCAACCGGCCTGACAGGAGCTACAGGCCCAACAGGAGTTGCAGGATTAACAGGAGCTACAGGATTGACAGGCGCAACCGGGGTGACAGGAGCTACAGGCTCGACCGGCCCCGCAGGAGCCACAGGAGCCACGGGAATGACCGGGGCCACAGGATCTACAGGAGCTACAGGAGCGACTGGCGTTGATGGACCGACAGGAGCAACGGGAGCTACGGGAGATCCGGGATCAACAGGTGTTACTGGACCGACGGGAGTTACCGGATCGACTGGAGCAACAGGAGCGACGGGAGCTCAAGGAGTAACTGGAGTTGCAGGATCGACAGGTGTTACTGGACCGACGGGAGTTACCGGATCGACTGGAGTAACAGGAGCGACGGGAGCTCAAGGAGTAACTGGAGTTGCAGGATCTACAGGAGCTACTGGAGTGACGGGAGCTACCGGGTCGACTGGAGCAACTGGCGCGGTGGGCCCTACGGGATTAACAGGAGCTACTGGAGTGACGGGAGCTACCGGGGTGACGGGAGCTACCGGGGTGACGGGAGCTACGGGCTTAACAGGAGCTACTGGAGTGACGGGAGCTGCCGGGGTGACGGGAGCGACAGGAACGACGGGAGCTACGGGATCTACAGGAGCTACTGGCGTGACGGGAGCTACCGGGGTGACGGGAGCGACAGGAACGACGGGAGCTACGGGATTAACAGGAGCTACTGGACTGACGGGAGCTACCGGCCCTACAGGAGCAACAGGAGCCACCGGAGCAACCGGACCCCAGGGAATTACAGGAGCAACAGGCGCTACCGGAACATTTCAAGCGAATGCCTGGTTTACCACAGGAAATGCAGGAACAACCCCTGGCACAAATTTTGTCGGCACTACCGATGACAATGCATTTTTAATTGCTACCAATGGAAATAATACATCCGGGGGAACACGGTTTACAGTAAAAGGTCAAATTGAGACTTTAGACACAGGCCAATCTGTATTTTTAGGGGAAAGCGCAGGAGCTGCTGATGTTATTGGCACCGGGATCAACAATGTGTTTATAGGTTACCAATCAGGTATGGCCAACACGTTCGCCTCGGGGGACACCGCTGTCGGTGCATTCAGCCTTAAAGCAAATACAACCGGCGGTGCAAATACAGCCTGCGGATCTAATGCTCTTTTAGACAATACTACGGGCGGTAGTAATACGGCCCTTGGATCTGGGGCCCTTCAATCCAACGTGACGGGCAATTCAAGTACGGCTATAGGGGCTAATGCCCTTCAAAATAATGTAGCCGGAGGAAGCACAGCCTTTGGGTTTAATGCCCTTCAGGCCAATACATCGGGCACTTTTAATTCAGCGGGAGGCGCTTCAGCTTTAACTAGCAATACAACGGGGGCCGATAATTCTGCTTTTGGATCAGGAGCCCTTCAGAATAATACAACGGGCACTCAAAATACTGCAGTGGGGGCGAATGCGCTTTTCACTAATACCACAGTGTCAAATTTGACGGCCATTGGATACAATGCCCTTTTTAGCAATACCTCAGGTACAAACAATAACGCCTTAGGGGCTAATGCCCTTCAGATGAACACAACTGGCAGCCTGAATAATGCTTTCGGAACTTTTGCCCTTCAACAGAATATATCGGGTTTCAATAATACCGCTACGGGGTATAATACGCTTACTGTGAACACTGTTGGGACAGATAATACGGCTACCGGCACCAGTGCGCTTACCAACAATACTGGTACCGGAAATACCGCTACCGGAGCATCCGCTCTTCAATCCAATACAACCGGCGGAAGTAATACTGCAGAAGGACTAAATGCTCTGACCAACAATACCACGGGAAGCAACAATGTGGCGATGGGGGCCAATGCTCTTGCGACCAACATCTCAGGCTCCAACCTCTCAGCTTTCGGATCTGGCGCCGATGTTTTAGCAGATGGTTTTACAAATTCGACAGCAATCGGAAGTGGAGCCATCATCACCGCCTCCAATTTGGTCCAAGTTGGTAATGGGTCCGTTACCACCATACAAGGACCGGTGCCCTTTACCTCCACTTCCGACGGCCGTTTTAAGATAGATATTAGGGAAAATGTTCCGGGATTATCCTTTATTTTAAAATTGCGTCCGGTCACCTATCATATTGATCCCGATAGGGCTGTTGTTCTGAAGGGTATTCCTGATAACAGTCTGACAGAAGAATCCAAAGCTTTACAGCGCCAGATCGTGAGGACAGGATTTGTCGCCCAAGAGGTAGAGCTTGCTGCAGAGGAAATCGGTTTCGATTTTGATGGAGTTAAAAAACCTGTTAGTGAAAATGATAGCTATGGGCTCGCTTATTCGAGTTTCGTAGTTCCCCTTGTTAAAGCCATTCAGGAACAGCAGGAGATGATTCTGCAGCGGCAAGAGGCTATAAATGTACTGACCGAAAAAGTAGAACAACTGGAACTGGCGGTATATCAACCATGAAACTCCTTTTACTGGTTTGCATCTTATATTTTAATGCTCTTTGGGCGCAATCAACTCCATTGGACCTGAGTTTGATATTATCGACAGATAATGACGAGATTTTAGATTTTCCCCTGATCGATATTTCCAAAGAAAATGAACCTGTCAATATCCTTTTGCATAATGGCCGTTTATCTGTTGTTTGGGAAGATGAAGAGCCGGCATATCTGAACATAGATTCCTTTGAATTTGATCCAGGTTTGCTCTCTCAAGATAGTCTTGAGCATACTATTAAAAACAATATTGGTATCGTCGGCGGCTATTCGGTTCCTCGAAACCTACTAAAGCGCTGCAGAAGCGTGACGGGCCCTACCGGCCCTACAGGTTCTCCAGGACCTAATGGAGCAACGGGTTCCCCAGGGCCATTGGGACCTACCGGCTTAACAGGAGCAAATGGATCGACCGGTGCTGCAGGTGCAACAGGAGCTGTTGGTGCAACCGGAGCTACAGGCCCAATGTCAGCGACCGGACCAACCGGCAATGCAGGATTATCTGGTGCAAGCGGGGCAGCAGGAGCTACTGGTATAACAGGTGCAACCGGGACAACCGGAGCCACAGGCTTAACAGGGGCCACCGGGTTAACCGGGGCTAAAGGTATAACCGGGGCGACCGGAGTAGCCGGGGCCACAGGCTTAACAGGGGCTACCGGATTAACCGGCGCTACAGGCATAACGGGAGTGACTGGAGCCACCGGCACCACCGGTGTAACGGGAGTAACCGGAGTAACTGGAGCTACAGGAGCAACGGGAGCAACGGGATCAACCGGTGCTCAAGGTATAACCGGTGCAGCCGGAACAACTGGAGCTACAGGCTTAACAGGGGCTACCGGATTAACCGGCGCTACAGGCATAAAGGGAACGACCGGAGTAACCGGAGCCGCAGGCTTAACAGGGGCCACCGGGTTAACCGGGGCTACAGGTATAACCGGGGCGACCGGAGTAGCCGGGGCCGCAGGCTTAAAAGGGGCTACCGGATTAACCGGCGCTACAGGCATAACGGGTGCGACCGGGGCAACCGGAGCTACAGGCTTGACAGGTGCAACCGGAGTAACCGGGGCCAAAGGCGCAACAGGGACAATTACTGGCGCTACAGGCAGCACAGGGGCCGTGGGGCTAACCGGGGCTACGGGCAAGACCGGAGCATTTAATGTAAACGCCTGGACAATATCAGGAAATGTAGGAACAACACCAGGCACCAATTTTATTGGAACTACTGATGACAATGCATTTTTAATTGCGACCAATAACAACACCTCAGCAGGAACGCTGTTTACCGTTAAAGGTCAAATTGAAACCTTAGGCACAGGCCAATCTGTTTTTATAGGAGAGGGCGCAGGAGCTGCCGATATTATCGGCACGGGGATAAACAATGTATTTGCAGGTTATCAAGCAGGTTTGGCAAACACCTCAGGGTCTGACGGCGTCGCCGTGGGCTCGTCCAGCCTTAAGGCAAACATTACAGGATCTTCCAATACCGCCGTCGGATTCGATGCTCTTCAACTGAATACAACGGGATCTCAAAATACAGCTTTTGGATATCAAGCCCTTGAGAGTAACATCACGAATTCCCAAAATACAGCGATTGGAAATCAGGTCCTTCAAATTAATACAGCGGGTCTAAATAGCGCTATTGGAAATCAGGCCCTTCTAAACAATACAACCGGAACTTCGAATACCGCTTGTGGACTAGATGCTCTGAATAGTAATACGACAGGTTCTCTAAATACTGCTTTTGGCCAAGGTTGTCTTGCTCAGAATACAACCGGAGGTAGCAATACAGCTATTGGTAATTCAGCCCTTGCAAATAACACTACAGAATCAAATATTACTGCTGTTGGGGAATCGAGTTTAGCAAGCAATGCAGGAACAAATAATACCGCTTTTGGGGTGACGGTCCTTGACTTCGTAACTGGCTCTCAAAATACCGGTTTTGGAATTGGCACCCTGTCAAAACTAACATCAGGCTCAAACAATACCGGCATGGGAGATTCCGCCTTAAATTTTGTCACCACAGGTTCAAGTAATACAGCTGTTGGACATAATACGTTATCGAGTTCACCCGGAGGAATCAGTAATAATACTGCCAACGGCAGCGGGGTTCTAGTTGGTATAAGTGGTTCAAATAATACTATAAACGGATATCTGGCTGCTGGAGGAACATCGGGGAATAGTAACACCGCTTTGGGAGCTATGACTCTTGGGGGCAATATTTCCGGCAGTGATATTTCCATTCTTGGATTTAGTGCCAATACCTCAGGGAATAACTTTACAAATGCTACAGCGATAGGTAATGGAGCAGTAGTTACCGCCTCTAATAGAGTACAAATTGGTAATGGGTCCGTTTTGACCATACAGGGCCCTGTACCCTTTACCTCCACTTCCGACGGTCGTTTTAAAACGGATATCATGGAAAACGTTCCAGGCTTATCCTTCATTACAAATTTGCGTCCGATTACCTATCGTTTTGATCCTGAAAGGGCATCTGTTCTGATGGGTATTCCTAAAGGTAGCCTGACGTCCGAAGCTAAAGCTCTGCAGCTCCGGATTGTCAAGACAGGTTTTATCGCTCAGGAGGTAGAGCTTGCGGCGGAACAAATTGATTATGACTTTGATGCTATCAAAAAACCAGCAACCAAGAAAGATTATTATGGTCTTGCTTATTCGAGTTTTGTAGTTCCCTTAGTGAAAGCCATTCAGGAACAGCACGAAATACTCCGGCAGCAGGATGAGATCTTAGAAGCTCTTACCAAACGCGTTCTGCAGCTCCAACAGGCTCTAGATCGTTAGAACCTGTTCAAATTTGGCGGAGATGATATTTGACATGAAAGCTAAGATCGTTAAGCATGACTAAATCGATTTCATCTTTCAATGACAGGGCTGAGGATAACATCTTACAAATGGGGCCATATCAAATATACAGCTTTTTCCTCTCAAAAGGAACTCAAAGGCACTTATGCAAGGAATAATAATGCCTAAGCCCACAAGTACTAAGCCTGCAATAAGTTCTGTCTTGCTCGAGGCGTTAGCCCAAAGATAAGTACCTCCACCCCACATCGGGCTCGTTAATATTGCTAGAACCGTTACCTTCAGGTATGAGCAACGATTACAGTTGCTTTGCCAATTATAGTTTTCTAAAACAGGCTGTGCAGAATCATCAATTTTGGAGATTTGTGATAGACTCACTAACGGAGAATCTTCATTATAAGTTTGTAATGGTGGTGATGGTGGTTGATTTTGATTAATATCTGAAACCGGATGCATTATTTCCTCATCATTAGGAGTTTATACTGAGTTTTTTGCCTGGTTCACACGAAGGACACGTTCTAGAAATAGCGCGAAGTGCCATTATAAGTGAGCATATCTTATTGCGCATTTTTTTG
>Ga0207062_1148_pt1 | contig 16557 bp, 11 predicted proteins | sample Alteio_BWMinCont_28_FD_153266 | JGI IMG/M metagenome (GOLD analysis project Ga0207062, IMG submission 153266) | Enriched cells from forest soil in Barre Woods Harvard Forest LTER site, Petersham, Massachusetts, United States -... | ecosystem: Environmental > Terrestrial > Soil > Temperate forest >... | reverse complement strand
CTTATATTTCGCGAAGCGTTTGGAGTGCGAAAGTCCTCTTTCGCTTTTGGCCCTAACGTGAAGCATCCCTTACCTGCTAAAATCGATGCGGTACTGGACCGAATCTTTTTCTAAATAAATCGCATTAGAGGTGATCTTTTTAATGGTCATGCCGTCAAGTTCATCGCCGTTAGTCAAGATGTGCCCCTGGATGATCACGCTATAGCTGCTGCCTTGTTTAGAGAATCCTGTGACAGAGTATTTATCGCTGATATTGATCATTGAAGCTTCAGGGCCTTGTAGCGTGACAAAGTTTCTGACTCCGCGTACGCCCTCAATTTTTTTAATATCCTCTAAAATTCCTTCCAATTGAGGTTGTTTTTTAGGGGGGATAGCTCCTGTCAATGTGATTTCACCATTAGCGACTTGCACAGATACTTGTGGAAGGCTTGCATTTTGCAGATAGGTTGTTGCGGAGTTGATCAGGTCTTCTTCGACGACTACGCGGTTTTCGAGCCTGTCGAGATACATAAAATTGGCTGCAAGGTATTCAGAGAGCTGCGCGGCTTGCTTGCGGGTCTGCAAGTAGCCGGATAAAATGAATTTTCCTGGTGCCGAAGCATAGAGAGTGATCCCTTTCCAGGTCGGATTTTTTGAAAGGGCTTGATTAATTTCTTGCCAGGCGTATTCGTCGATGATTATTCCGTTGCTGTCGATTTCTTTGATAAAGTTTAAACCTTGAAGGCTGTAAAGGATCTTGTTTTTGTCAGCGAGAGTCAACACATCACCGGTCAGCTGAAGGACACCTGTCGATTTATTGAAAAATGGTTTGACGCTGGGAAATGGTTCCAGAGCTTTTTGGATCATCGCCATAGGATCGACGACTTGTTGAGTGACAATGGGCTCTCCGCGGAATAATGTGGCGGTCCCGATTCCGATAATGACAAATAGAGCCGTGATAATTCCCAGGACAATGAATGCGCCAAGATTATGAGCGGATTTTTCTACAGGTTTAATCTCTAGGCTGGGAGGAAGCTCTTTGGCTTCTTCAGCAGGTTGTTTTGAGAGATCGGGAGTGACGAGAGGGGAGGCTGGTTTATGCTCTTCGGATTGTAAAGATTTAACAATAGCCGGTAAAAGAGGCGAGATAATTGTTTGCATTTCGCCTTCACGGTCATAAACAGTGAAGGATGTGGTTCCTATTGTGACGATGGCGTTAGGAGGAAGAGTTGATTTTACCTTTATTTTTTCGCCGTCAAGCAATGTGCCGTTGCGGCTTTTAAGGTCTTCAATTGTCAGAATATCATCGGCAGTGATACTGATGCGCGCATGCTGGCGGGAAACGCTGGTATCATGGAAGATAATGTCACAAGAGTTGGGGTCTGTGCCGATCACGTAGGCGCTTGCGGAATGCATTGAAAATTCGGCGCCATTATTGGGGCCGCCGATAACTTTTAAAAGCCATCGTCCGGCGTCGACAACATCGAAATTAATTTCAGCCAGGAAATTTTTGTCTTTATCATTTTCGTCAAAAATTGTGTCCATTTGTTCGTTTTCCTTTGGCGTAGCTGTATCATGACTGTCAGGCGCGTGCGCTGCACCCACGGAATTTGGCATGCGCTGGTCTTCTTTTCTGATGTCTTCTTTAGGATTTGATTCTGCAGCCATAAATTCTCTCTTTTATTATTAATTATATCAGATGTCAATTGTATGTGCAAATTCAATGCCAAAATGGGGTCGGATTACAAAATGGACATGGACATGGACACATATGGACGAATATGGACTAGTTAGTTTCGGGCACGGGCACGGGCTCGGGCACGTTCACGATTTTAGTTTTAAAACAAATATCGTGAACGTGCCCGAGCCCGTGCCCGAAACTAACTAGTCCCTGCTATTGTCCCTGGATTAGCCTCTTCGTACACACTATCTGCTGTATTAAGAAAATCTTCGACAATATCGCGGAATTCCCTGTAGTCGAGGCGATGTTCAACCAGATGGGATAATGTGATATTTGCGGCATCTTGGGATAAGGCAAGCACTGCACCACGTGTAGCCTCACAAAAGAGATTGGCGCTTAACATTTCTTCAAAGAATTCTTCCTCTTTATCAGAAGGGAAAAGGCCCAGATTAGTAGTGAGCATCACCCCTTGCATAGGCATGGCAGTAATAGTTAGGGTATAATTGTCAAACGGTATCACATAGGTTCCCGGCGTTTGAGGTTTAAGCGGTGGAGAAATATTCATTTCATTGCTTAGCTGCTGCATTAGAAAGTCGATCATAAAATACTCCTAACTGTGGCCTGCTGCGTCTCGCAGCAGGAATATTATGGCCTGCTGCGTCTAGCAGCAGGCCATAAAGCCCTATTTATGAACCTTTATCGGTTAATGACTTAATAATTTGGCTGATTTGTTGCAAAAGTTGGTTCAGCGCATCGTTGAAGCTTCCAAAGTTTTGTTGATAGTTACTATACATTTGATCGAGTGTTTGTGATTCATCTTGCAAGATTTTTACGATTGCGTCCATAAGGACTTTTGCAGCTTCTAATTTACCTTTTTCAAGGTCTAAGGGTGCAGAAGCGGCATTTTGCAGTGCGGTGAACAATGAAGCGCCCGCTTGGCTAAGAAGTTGAGCAGTTTGCTGTTCGTTCATTGTTTTGGCCCCCATGCCTTTAATACCTCCTCCGAGCTGGCAACACATCATGCCCGCGCTGCAAGCAGCTTGGACCAGATCCTTGACCGCATCTATTAAAGCGCTTGATAAGATGTTTTGTGCCTCGGCATCCACGGCGTCTATTGTAGCGAGCCGGTTTAATATTGTTAAAGTCGCTGCGACTTTCACACCGACTTCTTGGGATTTTTCGAAATCCATCATTGCTGACACCAACGCAATGGCGTAATTGTCGCTAAGGAAACCATTATATTTAAAATCAGATTGTCCTTTTTCCGTTGATAAATTCAACATTGCAGTTGAAATTTTGTCCTGATCCGCAGGACTTAGTTTTGGATTTGATAAATTGGCCGCGGCCTCTTTGATATATGAACTATATTGGGTGTTAATTTTACTTATGTTATTCGGATCCGTAACGAAGTCGTCCCATATTTTGGTACTTGTCGCGGCATTGATGCCTCCAATAGGTTGACTAGCTTTGCCGGCTGTACCTGGAACAGTTACCTCTAACTGTTTGGTCATAACCGGATTTGCGTTGTCAGTGCTGGTTCCGTCAGAAGCTTTTTTATTTGAATCGTCAATCGTATCATGACTCCTAGCACCACCCTTATCCTCTTTTTCTTTTGGATCCGACGACTTTCCAAAAGACTTTACAAAGGTTTTTGCACCCTTTACGAGATCGTCTACTAAACCGGCATTTGAATTGTCGCTTTTCGATGTTCCTGAAGTTCCAGGGACTTGCTCAGGAGTTGAAGGGCCTGAACTTGGTATTACTTGTGGCATATTTCCCCCTATGTAATAAGGCAACCATTAATATTATTATGCCGCCTGCGTAATGTTTGTTGTGGCGGCGCTGTTAGCGCTCACATCGAGGTTCTCCGAGGTCGTATGCGCTGTTTTCTTGAGTTCCGAAACATCCCCGATGAAGGAATCTTTTGTCGCCCCGGTGAATTCCAGAGATTTTTCCAGCGAGTAAAGCAGGCCATCGCTGTTTTTATTTTTCAGCGCGATTTCCGCCTGTTGTATGGCGACTTTAAGTTCTTGAGCGAGTATAATTTCTTCCTCTGTTTCTCCTCCGCCCCCATGGCCTCCGTGTCCGCCTTTGCCACGGATTCCGGCGGCAAGGGAACTTTCCAATTGGTCATTGATCCCATTGAGAAGAGGTCCGGTGCTGGTAAGATCTCCGCCCTTAATGCTTGGAGCTACCAGCATCAGCATTAAGCTTGTTTCCAAAAGCGCGGCCATCGGCGTTTGCTGACTTTCGCTTGCGCCCGATTCCTTAGCGATAAGATTTCCGATTCCTGACAGCATGCCCGAATGGGTCAGAAAGTCAATTTTCAGTTCTTGTGAAAAGTTCTGTTCCGCAACCTCTTTTGGAGTGATTTCTTTTTGGCCTTGGTTTTGTATATTCGCGTCATACATTAGGGTTCCGAAAAGTAGAGTCGTTATCAGGGAAGAATTGTAAAGCGACAGAAAGAGCGATTGTTGTCCTGCATTAGCATGGTCCAGGAAAGTGGACTTTATCCCATCGGCCATTGACTTGCTGACGGCAGAAAAGCCGGACCCTGTTACGCCAAGGGCGCTTGTTCCGCTATCAAGGCCATAAGTGGCATTAGAAAGCCCGATCAATAGAGCTGATGCTCCCAGATTGTCTAAGAGAAGAGCCGCTGTAGCGAGCTGCGTCGCATGCAAGGTATTGCCAAGCAGCAAAAACTCTCCTCCTGCCCCGGACCTGTCAAATTCGCCGCTTAAGGCGGCAATCTGAGTGTTCACTGAAGCAAGAAGCTCCTTCCCTTCCTTTTCCGTGGCGCTTTCGGTCAATAGTTGCATTGCTGTTTTTAAGTCTTCACTGATCAATGCTAAAGAACCCATCTTATTGGCAATGGCATCAAAATTAGGGTTATTAGCCCCTACCATTCCAAGATACGCTTGAGCACCTGCGAGAAGTTCTCCGTGAGTATATGCCATTTCATGTAAAGCCGTATATGGTTTGGCAATATTGTCGGCAGCCCGTTCCGCCGCCAGGCTTTCAGGATCTAGAGGGATAGCGGCTTTCCGCAAGGTGTTAATTAATTTAGCGGCAGTTTGCATCGTTTCATCGAGAGTGGTAATGTTGGGATTGCGTTTATCTGCCGGAAGCAGCATGGCCGATTCAAATAAAGGCCGAAAATCCTTGGGCATTTTCTCTGTCATTTCTTTGTAAATCGATTTCCAGCTTTCATCCGCCGGACCTGTCAAGGTCGGTGCCGAGCCGCGTGTTGCCGACAGGGGCGCAAGCACCGGCCGATTGGCGCTTGACTGGTATTTGCGGGTATCCTGGTCGACCTGTATCAATGGAAGCGTCAGGGTATCTTTCGCAATATGCAGAGATGCCATAGCAGCGGCAGTGCTTGCAGTAGACTCTAGCTCTCGATGGCCGATATATATGTGAGATCCCGGAGTTCCTGATCCTCCGGAGGCTGAACCTGTAATACTCATAATATACTTCCTTTATTTTGTTTTGCCCGCGCTTGCTGTAGGTTCTGCTGCCAATGCTGTTGCTTTTTTCTGGATAAGCTGATCTCTCAATGCATTGTGAACAATAGATGCATCGGCTTTAAATTTTTGATGTTCAGGTCTGTCTCCGGCAATCTTGATCCCTTTGCCAAGCATGGCTGCGGCAAGTTCTATTTTGCCCAGTTGAATGTAGCAATCAGCCATATGCCCCCAAGGGACAGGGTTGTCAGGGTCGACATTGGCCATAACGAGGTAATTTTGGATCGCTTCATCGTACCTTTTAAGCTTATGCAAGCAAGCTGCAAAGCCGAAGGAGTAGCGTGGATTGTGCGGATCTTGTGTAAATAATTTCCAGAATCCTGGTAAGGCTTCTTCGTATTTGCCTCCTTCATACAAACCGACACAATAGTTATATACCACCTCGGTATCTTCTTTAGGGATGCCCAAAGTTTCGGCGGCAGGCTTCCCTTCACCGAAAAACTGCATTAAGGCTTCCTTAATTTTTTTCTTATCTTCAGGGGAGCATTGAGCACCGAATTTATCGATGGCTTTTACGACGATATCCATGATGTCCAGTAAATCCATAATGCGCTCCTTATTTGAAAATATTTCTAATAACTACATCGCATGACTTAAGCTTGATGATGCTGCGCTAGCTGAGACCCAAAATTCATGCATCATTTTTCCTAAGCTGGCCAGATCTGCTCCCAGCTCTTGCAAGGATTTTAAAAACTTGGAGATCAGGGCCTGTAACATATGAATAAAATTGTCGACACTCACTATATAAGCGTCCAGCTGTCCTTGCATCATGGCAATGCGTGCTTTAATAATATCGTTGTTGATCTGTACTCCGCTTTGCACCATATTGTTGACCATTCCGGTAGCGTCTTCGAGATGGCCCAAGGGGGCCAGGGCTTCTTGATTGGCTTCTTGATATTCTGCTTCTGTTTGACTTAATTCCCCTTCTATTCGACCTACCTCTTTGTCTGACGCTTGCCTGTTCGTTCTTGCCTCCTTGAGAGCTTGTTCGGACTCATCCCTCACGGTTTTCATATTATTTATTAATTCTTGGTCGCCGGATTTTATCGCATCTTGGTACATTTTTTCGTTGCTTTCATGAAACTCAGCGGCCTCATTTTCTTTAGTTTTATTTTGGCTCGCATTATTTTTGGCGTTTTCGTGTTCCTCTTCAAGTGCCTTGGATTTTTCGGCTAAAGATTCTAACTTTTTAGCGGTTTTCAAGATAAAACGATCGACCGCCTCATTTTGTATGTTTTTTAATTCTTTTTGAGCTGCTTTTAGTTCAGCTTTAGTGGCGCTGCTATCGGTTGATTTACCTTCCTCTTCCAGCAATTTTGCTCGCGCATTAGCGATTCTTTTCTCTACAGTTGAAATCCTCTCTTCAAAATCTTTAGAACCTTTTAAATAATTTTCTGCTTCTGTTTTTGCGGCTCTGGCCCCATCTTCTTCAGCTTGAGTTTGGGCAAGCTTTGCTTCTTGCTTGGCTATATCTTTACCTTTAGCACCCGAATCCTTAAGATCTTGAAGTTTTTGTGCCTGTTTGGAGGTCTTCTCAATGGCTTTTTCTAGCTTTTCTGCGGCTTTTTCTACCTCTTTAGCATCTTGTTTCGAATTGAGGAATCCTTTCATGAAAAATTGCTTAATCGATTTTAACACATCATCAACTACCTCAGTCGTTCTATCGATCATGCTTATACCCGATATTGCCTTCTCGAGAAATTCCATTACAGCGTTCAGGGTCTCCATGATTACCCTGGGCAACATTGCGCCTATTTGTGCGCTAACTTTCGCTACTATAGCGCCGATCTCCAATTCTTCGAGTTCAGGGGCAAAGAAAGCGGTCACAACCATCATTACGACCATAGCTATTATTGAAATCGCCATAGTGATATACCCGGCCACATCGGGAGGAATCCCAAATCCTTCAAGGATTGTCGTGATCGAACTTCCTGATCCAAGCGTCAGATCGGCAAGCAAAACGTATGGACACAATACAAGGAGCACAATTGTAAAGAGTGCCGCAAGGAACTCTCCAAATGCTTTGGATCCCATGGCTGTACCCATCTCGCCCATTGTTGTGGCTAAAGCCTGGAACATATCCGGATCGTCCAAATTTCCCGACACGGCTGATTGAGCGACAGTGTTGGAAAACATGCCCACTGCGACGGCTGCCATAACCGGGCCCAAAAACGGCCCTAACATACCGGCAGTAAAGATAATTAGGAGCGTAAGGATGATCAATAAAATCCATTTAAGGGGGCCTAGTGAAGCTTCTTTGGCTTCTTGGGCTTCTTCCGCTTTGAGTTGTTTTCTCTGCGCCGCAAGTTTTCCCATGGAGGCATCTGTTTGGATGCGCACTAACATTGAGGACATGTCGGAATTGGTGATTTCTGAGGCATATAAGATTTCTGAAAGTGCTGATAATGCTTGGCTCACGACTTTTAGGTAATCAAGAATATTGGTGCCAAAAGGTGAAGTGGAGGAGGCGCTTAAATTGACTGTCTCCAAAACTCTGGAGTCCGATGTACTTGCAGGGGTATAATAGTTTTTAGCTAGTGTTTGGGCTTTACCAACATATTCTAGACCTAAGGCAATTGCATTTTGTGCCATTTGTGTTTTTGGACTGCTGACGGTTGGAATAGAGGCTAGCATCACCGGATCCGGCGACCAGCTATCGGGAAGAGAATATTGTTTTGCAACTTTTGCGGTAGCTGCGCTTTGAGCTGAAGTAAGGACTCCACTTAGCTTTGGTGAAAGGTTTGCTTGTGCAGCAGGGGACTTTAGCCCATTGATAACCTGCGTTTGCTCATCGGCTGAAAGAGGCGGTGTTTGCGAGGCAATGGCTTTTTTGGCTGTGGCAAAGTATGTTCCGGTCAAAATGGCATGGTAGTTTTTTGAGTCAGTAGTAGGTTGATAGTCGTTTGGAAATCCCCAATCCTCCTGTGTTTCAGTTTTTGATTCTCCGACAATTGTATTCAGCTTACCTTTAAGAGCTTCTGCGTTTGGCGGCGAAGAACCTGGAATATAGTGCAACGTGCGCATATCATTATAAGCGGCTCTGGAAATTTCGCCATTTTGCATCTTTTCGTAAAGCTTATCCCCAATTTTTTTATCGAAAGCTTTGTTAACTTTGGCTTTGTATCCTTCAGGATTTTTTGGGGCTTCCCAATCATTGGGGATGCCAACATCTTTTTGCACTCCTTTAAAGGCAGTTTCTTGGGCGCTTTCAAGGACTTTTTGCTCCGCCGGGGATAGCTGGGCTGCGAATTCAGGCATGTCAAAAGCCGCAAGTACCTGTTGCTGCTCTTTGGGTGAAAGACCGGAATTCATCACTGCAGATTGCAAAAGAGTAGAATACCCGAACCCAGCGGACTTTTGTTGCAAATTCGCGATAAAACCCGATGGTTGTTGCCCGGTAGTCGAAATCACACTGTTACGGATTTCTGTGGCCGCTTCCTTTATGCTTTCGGGCATTTTTGCGTCGGGGTTATAGACTGAAAAGCGGACCATTTTAATGACTTGAGAATTTGGCAAGCCGGTATTCATATTCTTTAATTGCTCGCCGCTGATGTCGTCAAGTTCACTCTCCACATTCTCTGTAAATGAGTTATCAGGAGTCGGGATCATATTGCTAGCTGCTAAGACATCTCCCATAAAATTTTTGAGCTGATCATGAAGATTTATTACTCCCGTTGGGTCTGCATTATCTGCAGGTGGTGGAATTTTAGGAGCGCCCGATGGAGAGAAAATTTCCTTCGGTTTCTCACTATGGCTCGTTGCCGCAGTATCTCTAATTTTTGTAGGCCCTTGAGGGATTGTTCCTAGGTTAGTTTCTTGCAGGGTTTGTAGATTAACTCCCGAACGTCCCAACCCAATGTCAATTGTGTCGCCCATAATCACATTCTCCCTAATTAATTCAACTTTGGAGAACGATCTATCGTTTATCTCATTAGTATTGTTACGTGTTCTCCAAATCTGAAGAGGATTTTTAAATTATAATTCTTTCGGCTTTTCAATCTCCTTCCGTAAACTTTCAACTGTCAATGTTGCACGGTCTTTGAGCTGTTGGAATTCAGCCCTGCCTTCCGAACGTTTAATTGCCATCTCCAAGGTGATCAACGCCGAAACCTTATCGCCAAGCTGTATATAACAATCGGAAGCATGGTAATGCGGAATAGGAGATACGGGATCCAGCATCGCACATACTGTATAAATATCAGCTGCCGCTTTGTATTCTTTCATCATATGGTAACTCGCAGCCATCCCAAGAGCATACTTTTGTTCGGTTGGGTTGAGCATGATCAATAAACGGAAAAGATCGGCAGCGTCTTTATACTTTCCGGTATTGTAGAGGCGATAAGCCTGGCCATAAATTCCTTCTATCATCTGGTCGGTTAAGCCAAGCGAATCTTTAGGATTAGCCCCTTTACGCAGGACTTTTTCAGCCACTGCCTCATATTCCTTAGGGATTTCTGTTCCTAAGGCCTTGCTCATTTCAGCCATTGCTTTTTTGACATCTCTTTGACTGCCTTCCATGATCTCCTCCTTATGTCTCGTCGAATATTCTATCTAATCTCCATCTCAATAATGCAATATTAGTGCCAGTCAAAGTTATCCCCCATTAAGTGGTGTAAATTGATGCCAGGATCGTTTGGAACTGTTGCACTAGCGATGTCGCCATGGTTGAAAGTGTATTAATATTATTTTGCGTTTGGTTAATTATTGTTTGTTGCGATTTGGCGTCATCAGCGACGATGTTGCTATTGGCCTGAACTTGCGTAGTATAGTTTGCGTTGGCATTGTTTAAGTCCTGACGCACAGTCGCAGTCGAGCTGTTGCTAGTGTCGCCAAGATCAAACGAGTCTCCATTGGATTGTAAGAATGAATGGATAGTATCTAGTTTCGAGTTATAGGCATTTTGCCAGTCGGTCAATATAGTCAGCCGATTGGATTGCGCTACAGCGGTATTTTGCATGCTTTGAATCATCATCGAAAGCAAGATGTATACACGGTTCATCGTCAAACCTTCCAAATATTTACCGGCGGCTAACGAGGTCTGGTCAGTGGCTACACCGCCCGGAACGTAGGGATCAGCAAAATAGTTTTGCCCGAGCTGTTCAACATATAAAGGCTGGCCATGGCCTGCTGGCGAATCGGCAAATGCTGGCGATGAATGGTCTGGTAAAGGATTTGGGATTGTGCTCATTGGACCTCCCTTTATTCTATTTTTTATAAATAGAATAATTGGTAAAAATTGTTTCAATCCTTTCATCTACAACTTCACGGAAAAGACGTATTCTAACTGGATATCCCGCGTGAAATTTGTTGAAAGAGAGTATCTAGCGCAGTCAATATTGCTGCTGCAGATTGGGTGTATTGTTCGAAAACGAACATATATCTCCGTACTGACTCCTGTTGGCTAGTGTTAAGAGATTCAGCGCCTGTGATGGCATTAGTGATCTGTTGTTGGAACTGGCCTTGTTTACTGATTGCTGAGGCAGATGAACCGCCATAGTTGTCGATGGCCCACTTTTGAACTGCAGAGAACGATGTCAAATCGGGTATACCATTGTTTACAGATCTCAATTGGACAAGCAGTGTTTGCTCATCTCCAGGTTTAGTGATCGCGGATAGCGCGGCAATGTTAGCGCTTAAAGTTTGTTTTGCTGATTTTAACATGTCGACATAAATGATATAGGCTGACTGGGTTGAGCTGGTAATAACAACATTGGTGAAGGCACTATGCGCAGGCGTATTTGCAGTTGCAGAGAGCTGGGCAGCCATAGTGATTTCGAATTGCGGCTGGATCGCGCGGCCATAATAGGTACTTGCCAGTAACTGATAGGCTGAAACATATGAGGCTTGGTCGTGCACTTGTTTGGTAAAAGTTGAAGTGAGGGTCGCACCGGCAATTTGCGTGGTGTTGAACGATGTGATGGTCACTGTAAATGTTGTCGTATCTGTAAAATTAAACAGTTGCGAAAAAGGGGTGCTGGCATTAACGGTAATCTGGTTGTGCAGATTTTGCAGCGTTGTCAGGTTATTTAACGCAGTTTGTGTAATTGAAATAGCAGTGTCCAGGGAAGTCAGCGCACTGTTCATGACCTCCGTTCCGACACGCACATATTCCAATTCGACCATTGCTTGCAATGTATGCTGAGAGAGCATCGCGGATGTGATGACAAACGTACTACCTGCGGAAGTTGGGGATGCAATATTTGGGAGCAAGCTCGGAGATAAAATACCCAACGTCGATGACATTAAGTCATCTGGCAAAGGGAAAAAAGTACTTGAAATAGGACTACTCATATTAACTTCCTCCTAACCGATTATTAAACTTCAGGTGAAGTGATTTCAGCGATTAATGCTCGCTTTTTAAGTCCTTGGCCATTATTCGCCGTTTTAATAAAGCACTATATCTACTACCTCTTATTATAGTTTATATAACTTTCGTTTGCAATAAATATTTAAAATTATCTTTAATACTATTTTAAATTAGGATAGGGATTTTAACATTCCCTTCAATACCGTACGGCAGTAAACCTACAAACTGCAGTCTTTCACCAGGGTCCCTAACGCGTGCCATTAAGGCAAATAAGTCGACATTAGGAGATCTATATGCCCTAAAAATAGCGGCTAATTGTTCAATTGCTTTTTCTTTATTAGCTTTTTTTAAGTCTTTAATTGAGGAATTAATTTGATTTAATACCGATGACGGCCGGGCGACTTGATCTGTAACGACATCATTTTCTGTGACAGCGTTTGGTGCGGCGGGGGCAGCAGTAGTAGGAGTTATTGAAGGTGCTGCTGTTGCGGACCCCAATATCGTCAGCACAATTTGATTGGCAATTTTGGTCGCATCAGCAATCCCGATCGTCTTTTTAAGCCTATTTTTTATTTCTGTATTCAGCGTTTCCGCTAAAGTTTGCTGATCAAGAATCTGGCTTGCGCGTGTATCTTTTAGCGCATTGACATTATCTAATAAAAGGGCAGACTTAGCGGAAATATCCGCGGCTGTCTTTGCGGCAATTCCTGAGGCTATAAGTGAGTTGTAAATGTTCTCGCGTGCCAAGACTTCAGCGTTTAATTGTTTGGAAATCACACCCTTTGTGACAGCATCAGCGGTCGTTTGCGCAGCGGTCGAAGGAGCTCCATGAGCTAGAAGCGCATACACCAGTGAACTATTGAGCTGAACGCTATTAATATTTTGGGAATTAAACGAATTTTTTAACTGGTCTGAACGGATCGAATCCAGCACCGCGTCTGCGGTTTGTCTTGAAGTCTTTAAATTATCCCCCTGCACTTGCAGTTGGGTAATGAGGTCGTCGCGAAAATCGCGCAGGGTATAAGTAGCATTTTGATCACTTTGAGCCTGGTCGGCTTGATTAGCTGCGATTGTATTCAACGCGGCTTGAACATCTTGCTTTTGAAATAGGGCATTATTAATTGATTGTTCATTGACGCTCTGTTGTACATAAGCAGTATCCAAATCCTGGTTCAGCTGCTCGCTGCGGACAAAATCTTGGGAGATGTCGGTAAGCTTTGCTGTTGTGGCATCATCGAGCCCTATCGCTTTAAAGCCACGGACTAAATTGGTTGCAAATTCAATATTGTTCACAAATTCGCTTTTCCCAACGATTTTATTGACAGCGCTATCGATCAGCTTTTGAGCTGTCGAAGCTGACCAAGTTCCTTGTCCAACAACAGCATCAACAAGCTTTTGCTTAAGGAGTGAAACGCTTACAGAATTCTGAAGCACATCATTTAACCCATATCCGGTTGTAGATGCCAGACTTTGGTTGACTTCGCTGCCTGCAGCGCTATTTCCAATCACTTGGGCGATCAATCCGGGCAGTCCGAGCGCATTGGCAACTTGGAAAAGGCCTGTCAGCAGCAAGCCCAGTTGCAATCCCGAGGTAAGAGGCCCTGCCACTTTAGCTTTGCCATCCTCAGAAACCCCTGCTGCTTCTAGCGCCGCCACTACTGAATTTGCGGGAGCTCCCGATGCCGCCAGGTTGCTGACTGAATTTAGGAAAGTTAGCGCAAGAGCTGCCTTGGAGGCTGTTCCTGCAGGTATAACATTCGGTAAAAGCGCCGCTGCCGGTAATGCGGAATACAGCGATGCATTTTGAAGCGCTCTCATTGTATTGGCGGTCAAATGCAGGTGAATGTTTTGCGGTAAATTTGCCCTCTTAGTATTAAGCTGGGCGCCACTTAAGATGCTGCCGGAAAGTATGCTTGTGATAGCCGGAGAATCCAGTCCATCGATGTTTGTTGTCAGGGCAGCTCCTGTCCCGGCGCCTTCAAATGTAGTCGTTTTGTTCGGAGCAACTTTGTTTTTGGCAATATATCCGGTTTCAACATTTGAAAGCCCCCTAATATTATAGACTTTAAATTCCAGGTAAGCCTGTGCCTGCGTAATAGTCTTTATAAAACTGTTCAGTAAAGCAAGGTCTGAGGCAAAAACATTATTATAGAAAGCTTCCAAATAGGAGGCTGAGGAAGTAGGTGTTATAGAGCCCGAAGGGGTAACAGGAACAATGAGCGATACATTTGGGTAAAAGTTAGCTGTGGGGGGATTTGGAGGGGTTGTGGGTAATAATATATCGCTGAGAGCGGGAACGGGTATAGCTTGTTGTGTCGGAATGTTAGGATAATTGGCGGTGATCGTTGCGTTGATGCCGGGCAGCACGTTAATGTTAAAGTGATTAACAGCGGCAATATAGGCATTTCCTAATGATGTCAGAGTACTGTTTTCTGAAGTTGCATAAGCCTGATATGCCGAAAAAGGGTCGCCGGCTAGTTTCATGGCCGCAATTGTCGTCGCCACTTTAGCTAATTCATTGTCCAGTAGATATCCTGCACCCGACGGTGGATTGTTAATGCCATCAAAATACCCCTGCAGCGTTGTTAGAAAAGCCGCTTCCCCAGGCGAAGTGGGTGTCACATTTACAGATGTTGAGACAACTGATATTGGAGGGTTTGGCACATCTGCAAAACCCGCCGGAACGGTTGTAGGAAAGGGGACTGTCGGACTAGGGTTTACCATTGGGAGTATTGCCGGAGCAGGTGTGACAAGGGTTACAGGCTGTTCAGGGGGGATTTGCGCGGCAATCCCTTCATTTTGCCGTTTTGTGTTGATCTGATTGATCGTAGTGTTGTTGGCGGTAATTTGCGAGTTCAATTGATTTGTTGCTGTCACATAGGCCGTATAACCACTTTGTATTGAGTTATTTAAAGGGGTTACCACATTATTGTTCCAATTATTGGCTATAACACTATATTGCGCCGCCGTGATAGAACCATTATTGTACTCCACTTGGGCGGTGTACATGGCATTGGTTGCAGTTGTAGCGTTGTCCAAAACACCATTGTAAGTTGCCAACCCACCGTTGGTATAGTCAAGAAGCTGTTGTTCTTCTTGTTGGAAAAATGTATCTTCAGTTCCCAATAGCTGCAGCGTAGTAGTCCTGACTTTAATCATTAAGTTGGCTAAGTCAGAAGCATCATACCATTGCTCGGTAGCAAGTCTATCATTTGTCTGATCGGTTGCATCGGCAGATTTTTTGAAATTATTGAGGGATGTGACGACAGCATGCGAAAAGTCTGAGATTGATATGCGCCCCGGCTGAAGGACCGGAATTGTCGCAATTACCCCTGAACCAGAAGGGGATGCGTTAGGACTGGCAGATATGCTGTCGGTCGAAAAAAAGCTCGAAGTTGAGCCGGTAGTTGGTTCACTAGAGGTTCCCGTAAGCAATGGGGATGATAGAAGTTTGCTTAGATTGATAATAGGATTTTGGTCGCTCATGAATACTCTCCTCTGTTAGAAAAGCAAGGCCACACACGATATCCATTTCCCTATAACTCTATTCTAACATAATAAGATTAAAATAACATTAGTTATGTTTAATTAACTAAGTTTCGATGTTGGTTTGTTGATTATTTAACTTGCTGTCGAAAGATATGCTTTTATTGTGCCAAATTGACATTGGGGACTTAGGAAAATCGTGAACGTGAACGTGCCCGTGCCCGACTCATTTTTTCGGGCACGGGCACGGGCACGTTCACGATTTTCCTAAGAATTTAGTAGTTTCGGGCACGGGCACGGGCACGTTCACGATTTTCCTAATTCCCTATTGTCCCTTTTGCCTCTTGCAATTCCCGCTTGACAAAAAATAGTAAAATGTTAATATGTACATATTACCTTAATGTCAAGGGCAGATTGCCGCATAAAATCCAAAGAACATCATGGCAAAAGAAGATACGATTAAGCTTGACGGAAACGTCGAAGAATTGCTCCCGAACATGACTTTTAGAGTGGCCCTGCAAAATGGCATGGTTGTTAACGCTCATCTTTGCGGCAAAATGCGAATGAAAAATATTCGTGTTTTGGTCGGAGATGTGGTGACTGTTGAAATGTCTCCCTATGACCTTTCAAAAGCGCGCATTATCTATCGTCAAAGATAGAAAAGCAATCAGCCGGCATTTATGTTGTTGATATTTTTTAGAAGACCAAGTAAACTAACGTGATTTCGGTGTCCTGTCCTTGATGCCGGAAATGGTGAAATAGACTGCCCGCGGGCACTACAGATCATCTGCCGGTAAACCGGCATGCGTTGTATTGTGTGCCCAGATAGCTCAGTGGTAGAGCACTTGCATGGTAAGCAAGCGGTCGTAGGTTCAATTCCTATTCTGGGCAGAATGAAGAAATCTCTAGAGAAAGTTTTGTAACTCCTTCTCTAGATAATAAAAACAAAAAGAGCCCGATTTCAATCGGAGGAGAAGTACAATGGCAAAAGAAGCTTTTCAAAGGAAAAAGCCGCATGTCAATATTGGCACTATCGGTCACGTTGACCACGGCAAAACGACATTGACAGCTGCGATTACAAAAGTTTTAGCGGAACAAGGTGGAGGTAAGTTTAGAGACTACGCTTCTATCGATAATACACCGGAAGAAAAAGCGCGTGGAATTACGATTAACTCCACACACGTTGAATATGAAACCGATGCGCGCCACTATGCACACGTCGATTGCCCAGGACACGCCGACTATGTTAAAAACATGATTACCGGTGCTGCCCAAATGGACGGCGCTATTCTGGTTGTGGCTGCTACAGACGGCCCTATGCCTCAAACTCGTGAGCACATCCTCCTCGCCCGTCAAATGCAAGTGCCTTCTATCGTCGTCTACCTTAACAAGTGCGATATGCTTGGCGAAGGCGACCAGGAACTCATTGACCTCGTTGAAATGGAAATGCATGAACTCCTTGAATCCAAAGGCTATCATGATGTGCCAATCATCCGCGGTTCCGCACTGAAAGCTTTGGAAAATGATCCTAAGTGGGTGGAAAGCGTCAGATTATTGATGAAAACTGTCGACGAAAAGAT
>Ga0207062_1169_pt1 | contig 16624 bp, 6 predicted proteins | sample Alteio_BWMinCont_28_FD_153266 | JGI IMG/M metagenome (GOLD analysis project Ga0207062, IMG submission 153266) | Enriched cells from forest soil in Barre Woods Harvard Forest LTER site, Petersham, Massachusetts, United States -... | ecosystem: Environmental > Terrestrial > Soil > Temperate forest >... | reverse complement strand
GATTACGCTATTTCGACCCACGTTTCCTTCGTATCCGACGGGCTCAAGCAAAAAAGCACAGGGGTCGAAGTAAAGGTTTGGTCCTCCCAAGGGCGTGCCCGCCGGTATGACTGCAAGTGTCGCACCTGATCCTACCGTGCAGCCTGAACTCCCGCCGTGCGTGGCGTTGTAAGGATTGCGACCCGGCACCCAATCCGGCCAATCCAGGTTGCTCGGATTACTACCGCCCGTTTGTGAACGGGAACGGTTCGTCGAGATTGAAGGAGTAAAGGGATATCCGTTCTGAAGAGAAAGAATGGTGGCGGTCCACCATCCATTCATCATTCCCTTTACCCAACCGTTCGAAGAACTGATCGTTGGCAGGTTGTAGATCAGGTTAAAACGGTAGTTGTTTCTAGTGTCGAAGGAGGCCAACGTCCGGTCAAGTCGCTCATCGAGCAAAGTAATCGGCAAATTGGACGTGGAGGTGTTTTGCGACGGCACGACGCCGCTATCCGAAATGAGCTTCGAATATGTATATTCGCTTTGAAATTGTAGCCCCCGGCTGACTCGTTTTGTGGCACTGACTTCGAGTGCATTGTAATGGGAATCGCCCGTACCGTTGTGCAAACCGAATGCGCCCCAGGTGGGATTGGCGGTGCGCTGCGCGCTAGTGGCAGCCGGCCAAAAGGGCTGGCCGTTCTGAATCGTGAACTGAACCGGGTTGTTATCTGCGGACTGGAGCAGATGGATGCCCCGGGATCCTACGTAGGATATTTGCAGGGCGGTAGCGAAAGGCAACTGCCGCTCGACGGTGAGGTTATATTGGTACATCTTGGGTGATTTCAGGTTATAGGCGAATCCTTGTGTAGGGTGGCTCGCGGCACTAGAGCTGGCCCCGATCAAGTTGAGCGGAATGGTAAAGGGAGTAATGCCCAAACTGGTGGAAATCGTGAAGGGTTGATCCTGAAGCGCACTTTGGAGTCCGTCCCCGAGGGTCTCGACGTCATAGAGGAGTGCAGCGCCTCCTCTCACGCTCATCTTGCCATTACCCATCACGTCCCAGGCAAATCCGATGCGAGGACTGAAATTGTGGAGGTAAGGATTTTTGTACAATGGACCTATCTGGGAACAAGGGTAGGCGCACGTCGGATCAGCACGCGAGTTTAGACCGTCCCTGTCACTGATGACCGTGGCGAATTCGTACCGTAAGCCCAAATTCAACGTCAGATTCGCACGGATTTTGTAATCGTCCTGGGCATACACCCCAAATGTATTATTACGGAAATGGCGCCTCGGGCCGCCCGGATATGTAAGGAGTGATGCCGTGGACAAAGTGCCACCAAGAAATGCAGCGAGGCTTGAGGCACTGAAGCCCCCTCTGACAGTTGAATACACGAATTGATCATCTTGGTAGTGATTTATGAGAGTTCCGAATTTAAGAGAATGCTTCCCTTTCTCGTAGAAGAGATCGTCACTCCACGTAAAAATATTCTGATTGGGGGCAGAAGGTTGGGAAGAACTCGGTCCCAAACCACCTCCCGTACTTGATACCGTCAAGCCGGAAATCTGGAAGGTGCCCAGTCCAGGATATTCCTGGCCCGGGATCAAGCTCGGATAATTGGGACCAAAATTCGAAGGAGAGCTTACGTTAATCGCCGTTCGACTGAATGAGAATCGGGCCGTATTCAGCAAAGCCGTGGAGAAAATATGGTTCTCAGAGAGCGTCGCAAACTGGGCTCGTGTTCCTTGGCTCTGGACGAAAGGCTGATACTCCAATCCGAATACGAAGAAAGAATCGTCGAAGGTATACCGCGCGAAGACCGTATCAGCGGGGGAGAATGTGTGATCGATCCGCCCTTGCCCCCAATTTTCGGTGATCGGCTCATTGAATGGATACGTGTATTGTTTATTCGGCAAGTTAGGCGCGGGAAACAGCTTCAAAATTTGAAATGCCGCCGCATTCACAGTGCCACCTGCAGGGCTTGTGCAGGGATTCGCCGTTGCGACAAAGCAGTTGGCCGGCACAGTGGTAGTCACTAGTGTCTGCCCGATGCTTTCTCGAAGCGCCTCGTAAGCTGCGAAGAAGAAAGTCTTGTCCTTCTGGACGGGGCCACCCAATGCCCCTCCAAAATTGTTCCGTCTGAATTCAGGAGTCCGTTTAAAACCGTTCGCCGCAGTTGGCGCGTCGAAGTAGTTCGCCGCATCCAGAACCTGGTTGCGTAGGAATTCAAAACCGTCACCGTGAAAACTGTTCGTACCACTCTTACTGACCAGTACGATCTGGCTGCCCATTGTCATTCCATATTCAGCGCTGAAATTACTGGTCACTACTTTGTATTCGCGGATTCCGTCCACGCCCAGTGTATTGCCCGTACCCGACGCCGCGGTTACTGAATACGTGCTTATCAAGGACGCGCCGTCCAGCATAAAACTATTCGACTGGATCGGGGCGCCATTGCTACTAAAGACAGTTCCGGGCTGCTGGCCGCCAGTGTTGGTTAAGCTCTTGTTCTGCGTGATGCCGGGCTGTAACAAAGTCAGGTCGTTGTAATTCCGGCCGTTCAGCGGCAGATCGGAGATAGTTTGCTCGTTCACGACGCTGCCCAAAGTACTGTTGGTGGTATTCACTTGTTGCGCTTCGCCGGTGACTTGCACTGTCTGCTCGGCGGACCCTATTTGGAGAGTAATGTCAATCACGGCTTCCTGACCTACCTCCAGGTTCAACCCGGTCTGCGTTTCGGTCTTGAACCCTGCATGCTCGATCTTTACATCGTAATGTCCGACCGGCAGCGCAGCGACGCGATAAGCGCCACCGGAATCCGTCACAGCCTTGCGCGTTTGATTTGTTTCGCTGGATAGAATCGTCACAGTAGCGTCAGGAACAACCGAGCCGGACGAGTCCTTAACCACACCCAAAATCGTGCCGGTGGGAAGCTGTGCAAAGGACGATACCGGCAGAAGAATGCAGAAAGCCCCGACTAGCAGAACCAATACGATACAACTCTGAGCGGCTCCAAGACGCACTATCATAGGATTCCCCCCTCGCCCTTCCTGGCGTGTATCTTCAGCCCGGCTGCCCACACACATACGACTGTGGCGCGACTTTTGACTCGGACGCCAATAATTGTCAAGATAAATATGCATCTTTATCTAAATCTAATTATTGAATGAGCGCTGCAGATTGCATGGCGAAGTGTTGGGCTTTTGTGCCGATTCCCCCTTTCAGGACACAGACCTTCCTTGGGCGCAGGAGGTCTCGCAAACGGCCCGACACTAAGTCCGGGTCAGCTTTGTAATCAAATCCGCCGCTTTGAGGATTTCCGAAAAATCAGAATATTACTTTCAATCCGAACTGAATCTGGCGTGAATTCCCACTGGCTTGCGTCGCCGTAGTTCCTGTCGCAGTAGAAGTAATTAAGCCAGCGTTGGTCAACGGGTTTTCCGTACCCACAGGGCAGCCAGTTATGAGGCAATTCGGCCCGTCAGTGAGCGTACCCGAAAATACAGTTCTGGTGGGTTGAGCAAAGTTAGGGTGGTTCAGGATGTTGAAAAACTCAGCGCGGAACTCTACTTTTCCAGCCTCCCCCAACCATTTCACCGACGTGTCTTTCGCGAGCGAATAATCTAGGTCCAACAGACCCGGACCGATGAGAGTATCTCGACCTACGTTTCCTTCGTATCCGACTGGCTCAAGCACAAAGGCACACGGGTCGAAGTAGAGGTTTGGTCCTCCGAGGGGCGTGCCTGCCGGTACGACCACAGCTGTTGATCCTGTTCCCAAAGTGCACCCTGAGCTCCCACCGTGTGTGGCGTTGTAAGGATTGCGGCCCGGCACCCAATCCGGACGATCGACGTTGCTCGGGTTGCTGCTAGTCGTGCGAGAACGAGAACGGTTCGTCGAGATCGAGGGAGTGAAGGGATACCCATTCTGAAGGGAAAGAATGGCAGAGGTCCACCATCCGTTCAACATTCCCTTTACGAAGCCGTTCGATGAACTCGTAGTTGGCAGGTTATAGATCGTATTGAAACGGTAGTTATTCCTGACGTCAAACGGCGACAAGCCTCGGTCAAGTCGCGTATCGAGCAGAGTAACCGGTGTAGCGAACGTAAAGGTGCTTTGCGCTGAATTTTGGACCGCGCCATCATCGATGAGCTTCGAATATGTATATTCGCTTTGGAATTGCAGTCCGTGGTTGACTCGTTTCGTTACAGTAACTTCGAGCCCGTTGTAATAGGAATCGCCGCTAGGACCGCTCACCGCAAACGGGCCCCACGTGGGATTGACGACCCGCGGAGCGTTGGCGAGCCAGAAGGGCTGGCCGTTCTGAATTTGGAACTGAGTCGGGTTGGCATCTGAGAACCCAATAAGATGGATGCCGCGGGACCCTACGTACGATATCTGTAGCGCTGTCGTCCAAGGCAACTGCCGCTCAACCGTGAGGTTATATTCGTACAACTTGGGTTGCTTTTGGTTGTAGGCGACACCGTCTGTAGGGTGGCTTTCAGCACTATTGTTTGCCCCGCTCAAATTGATCGGATTCGTTAACGTCGTAGTGCCGAGGGTTATCGCATTCGTGAATGGTGGATTTCCCTGGTGCCCCATTAGTGCGGCCCCGAGGGTAGCGACGTCATAGAGAAGTGCAGCGCCACCTCGAACGCTCATCTTGCCATTGCCCATCACATCCCAGGCAAATCCGATCCGGGGGCTGAAATTGTGCAGAGAAGGATTTGTGTAGATTGGACCTATGAGTTGGGCGGGGGAACAAGGGTAGACGCACGTCGGATCGGCAGTCACGTTCAGGCCGTCTCTGTCACTGATGACCGTCGCGACTTCGTACCGCAATCCCAAATTCAGCGTCAAATTCGGAAGAATTTTGTAATCATCCTGCGTATAGAACCCAACTGTGTCATTGCGGTAATGTCGCCTGTCATCCCCCGGAGCGATGAAGCTTATTGATATGGAACTCATACTCCCCGCCAGAAATGCGGCGAGGCTTGAGGCGCTGAAGGATCCTCTGCTGGGAGCTACCCACAGATCTATCTGGTAGCGGTTGATAAGAGCTCCGAATTTCCACGAGTGCTTCCCCCTCTCGTAGAACACATCGTCACTCCATGTAAAAATGTCTTGATTGGGGGTTTGGATCGATCCGGGCCCGAAGCCGCTTCCATAGATTGATACTGTGGAGCCACTAATCTGGAATGTGCCCAGGCCGGGATACTGCTGCCCAGCGAATAAACTGAGATAGTTGGGACCAAAATTAGACGGAGAGTAACTGTGCCTCGCCGTTCGACTGAACGAGAATCGGGCCGTATTTAGCAAAGCGGAGGAGAAAATATGGTTCTCGGAGAGAGTCGCAAACTGGCCGCGCGTTGCGGTACTTTGAGTGAAAGGTTGGTACGCCAGGCCGGCTATGTAATATGAGTCGTCGAAGGTGTACCTCGCGAAGATCGTATCAGAGGCAGAGAACGTGTGATCGATCCGCCCTTGTGCCCAGTTTTCCGTGATCGGTTCGGGGGATGGATACGTGGATTGATTATTCGGCAGGTTAGGTTTGGGAAAAAGCTGCAAAACCTGAAAAGCCACAGGATTTACGGTGCCTCCGGCAGGGTTAGTACAGGGATTCGCTGTAGCAACAAAACAGGCGGATGGTATAGTCGTGCTCACAATTGACTGACCAATATTTTCACGAAGTCCCTCGTACGCCGCGAAGAAGAACGTCTTGTCTTTCTGGACAGGACCTCCCAAAGCACCTCCAAAATTGTTCCGCCTGAAAGGAGGGGTCCGTCTGAAGCCATTCGCCTGAGTCGGCGCGTCGAAATAGTTCGCCGCATCGAGCACGGAGTTGCGAAGAAACTCAAAAGCGTCACCGTGAAAACTATTCGTGCCACTCTTGCTGACGAGAACGGTCTGACTGCCCATCGTCATCCCGTATTCGGCACTGAAATTATTGGTGACAACCTTGTATTCGCGGATGCCATCCACTCCCAACGTGTTGCCGGTGCCCGACGCCCCACTTACCGCGTAAAAATTTAGTAAAGACGCCCCATCCAAGTTAATACTATTCGACTGGACAGTGGCACCATTGCTGCTAAAGAGAGTCCCCGGTAGGTTGCCACTACTGTTGACCACATTCTTGTGCTGCGTAATGCCAGGCTGCAATAGAGTCAAGTCCACATAATTGCGGCCGTTCAACGGCAAATCAGATATAGTTTGCTCGCCGACTAAACTGCCTAAAGTGCTGTTGGTAGTATTTACCTGCTGGGCCTCACCAGTGACTTGTACTGTCTGCTCAGCGGCGCCAACTTGGAGAATCACGTCGATAACCGCTTCTTGACCAACTTCAAGATTCAATCCCGTCTGCGTTTCCGTCTTGAAACCTGCATGCTCGATCTTTACATCGTAGTGCCCTACCGGCAACGCGGCCACGCGATAAGCTCCGCCGGAATCTGTAACTGCATTCCGCGTTAAATTGGTTTCGCTGGACTGAATGGTCACAGTAGCGTTAGGAACAACCGAACCGGACGAGTCCTTAACAACACCCAAAATCGTGCCCGTTGGAAGCTGAGCCCACGTCGGGATCGTCAGAAGGAACAAGAACGCTAGCAGGGTGGACACGAAACAATGCGTGGCGCCCCTATGCAATCTCATAGGATTTCTCCTCTCGTATGGCTTATTCGTGTACGCAGCCATGCTTAACAATTGCCATTTACGCAAACTGCTGGGATATTACTGTCCTGTTGCGCCGTGCGAAGGCAGTTCGATCCGGGCCAAGTTCGCTTCCGTGCACTCCTTGATAATCGTCAAGAAGCGGTTGAGGTTGTCCTTGTTCACCATGATGTTCGGATCACCTGGCTTGCGATATTGCAGCAGGTGGATTTTTTCGATGGCGTTGTCATAGAACGGGTGAATGGTCAGATACGTATCGGCGCCTGCCTTATTCGCGATATCCATGAATCGAGTGGCAGATGCGATCCACATCTTGTCGACATCGGCCAGCGTCGGGCCATTACGAAATCCGTGACCGTACAGAGTGGCGTTGATACTGCCCCATACCGCGCCAAGATGTCGTTCATTTCCATCTTTCAGCGGAACCAGAGTGGAGATCGTACCGGGCGAATGTCCGGGCGTTAGGTACATGGTCAGAGTCGTGTCGCCGAGCGTCAGCTTCATGCCGTCGGTCGCGACCATATCTTTCTTCGGCTTCAGATCGTTCGTTTCGGGGCTCTTTTCCATCGCATTCCAATCGGCTTCGGAAAGAATAATGCGTGCCTTGTCGGTATCTTGAAGATATTTCGAACCCCAGTAGCGGTCACTGTGAGCATGGCTGATGATTACATATTTGATTTGCGTCGGATCCCCCCCGACCTTCTTGAGTCCGTCTGTGATCAGGGTGGGAGCGCTGAAGTCGTAACCGCTGTCAATTAGAATCAGGCCCGCTGACGTCTTCACTGCCCAAGTGGATTGGCCGCCCGGGGAAAGCTGCCCCTGCGTGGGGATGCGGCTTGCGCTGCCCCAGCTGCCCAGCCAATATAGGTTATCGAAAACTTTCGCGGGCTCTTGATACCAGTCTGGACGGGGAGGCATCCTTCGTTGGTCAGCGGATCCTGGCCCGGTCTCTACCGGTCCCTTCGGATCCAGTGCAGGTGCACGGACCGTCTCGTATAACTTCGTCAGGTCGTTGAGACCGTCCTTCGGGCGCCACGCCGCTTCTTTGGCTTTGTCAATGTGAGGCCGCGCCGCGGCCATCGAGCCTTGCGCGTGGACGAGGTTAGGAATCGCAACCGTCGATAGCAACAAGGCAGAAAACAAAGCTACGAAATGGTTTTTCATCGGTCCACTCCTGATTGATATCGATCCTCCTGCCTTAGGTGCGTTTACCGAGACTTGGCCAGTTGGGTCTTGCCTTCTCTCTCTTGCTGGCGCGTATCTTCAGTCCGGCTGCCCCCTCCAACACGACTGCGGCGCGACTTTTGCCTTAGACACTCATTCTTGTCAAGAGAAATATTCCTCTTTCTCTAATATTAAGTGGAGTACCACAGATGGTATTGAGGAGGTAAAACCGCGCAAGCGGCGACCGATCATGATTGGCGATTGAAAGTTTTGGCGACTTTAGTTCCCTGCCCTTGTTGTCGCCTTCACCGAAGAAACTTCAGTTCTAGCACCGCCGTCATTGAAGAACCCAAAGAGCGATGCGTTCGGGCTCTTGCGCCGTTTTCATTCAGGGACGCACGCCTGGCTTGGGCGCAGGAGGTCTCCGGTTCAAATCCGGACGCCCCGACCAATCTCCTCAATAACTTGCGTCCAGCATCGTTGAAAAATATCGATATAGCGTTTTGACCTCTCTGTGCGTGGGTGTGGCGCTGGATGTTTGCAACTGCTCATACGGTCACTACAATTTTCACTACAGTCGTTTTCCAATAAAGGGGCTCCATCGGTCGAGAGTTAATCACGACGATGCGCCGGTGGAATTTCCAAGGTATCTCTCCGATCAATCCAACTTTTATGGAGTTAACACCGGAGGGGATGGTGAAGCGGCAATGCTTGATCGGTTTTTAGCTGACAACAAACAGTCTAGTTATGATCGTGTGGTGTGCCAGACGGAATTCTCACATCTTTATCGAAAATAGTGATGTCATCTGGCGTGCAGTACCATTCCATAATTTTCCAATTAGGCTTCAATACGTAGAGTTTAGGCTTACCCACCCAAGGCTGGGTGTATGCCTTAGGATCGTCAATGGTTACCGTGATCGATAGCGTGTCGTGATCAATTCGTTGGTAGCGCTCGGTAAGATGCAGTGATTCGCTCCGGGGATCGCCGAGATAATCCAGCCAGATGCGGTCGTTGAAGCCATTCGATTCGACAACGAATGTGTCCCCCTCCCACTTTCCCACTGAATATCCGTCGTAGGTTGGATCCGGGTCGTCTGGAAGCTTTTCGCCATTGGTCCAAATTTGGCGCCAGCCATGATCCTTTTCAAAAAGCATCAGAATCTTATCCTGAGTTGTCACGATTTCGAATGGTTCTGGAGAAGTCAGAATCTTGGGGATACCATCTGGATAGCATTTCAGATTGGGGTCATTCTCTTTTCCTGCCACGGCTCGTGGTCCAATCGACGGAACGGCTGCATCAAATCTAGCCTGTGCCCAAGATGTCATCGGAGGACGTAATTTCGGATCCACAAGAGCGGCACCGTTGGTTTCGCGTTTTGTGACCCAAACGCCCGACAGATCGCGAGAATTCCCGGTCGCCGCAGCCTTGGTCTGCTGGTCCGATTTCTGCGCGAAACTAGTCGAGCAACTTGCCGCAAAAACTGTCACCGAGAGAATTGCGCACTTCAACCTGTCTCTCATCCTATACTCCCGTGGCGGCGATAAAGCCGGACTGATTGGAACCTTGCGAAGCGCTCCGATCGAGTCCGCGCACTGCGCTTCCGAATGGCAATCCGCTTAGTTCCTAATTCGGCAAATTCTGACCTTGCAGTTCTTTTCCGTTGGGTAAGATAATCTTTTCGAACCGCATGTTCTTGGCGCCACTCTTAGCCGCATGTCCGAGGATGGTGACCTGATCGCCCGGCTTAATCGTGTCCCGCTTCCAGCCTTCCCTTATGAGAACGGCGGGATTGGCGGCTTCGCACGTCCAGTGATCTACATTGCCGCTATCGTCCTTCGCATCGAAATATATCAGCACGTGCGGATTTTGGAAGCTGAAATCCGTGATCGTGGCTTTCAATGTTGTGGTTTTTGTCGAGTCGTATGCCGCTCCTCCGTGGTGTGCGAGGCTAGGTTTAGGAAACAGCAGCAGATTCAACAGCAAGACAGCAAATATTGCGAGCTTACCTCCAACTTTAGGTTCAATTTTCACGGTCTTGGCTCTCGAGTCTCCCATACGTTAAAAGAGAAGTTTTAATCCAAGCTGGAGCTGCCGCGCTCCCTGGCCGGGAATAATAGTGGAAGTTACCTGTCCGGCAGTCGCACTTTCCGTAAGTAATTGCACTCCGTTCGCCTGCTTCGCGAAAGAAAATGGCGTGGTAGACGGGGGATATGCCAGATTCGGATGATTCGGAAGGTTAAATGCTTCCACACGGAACTGGAGGGCCTTACTCTCCGTCACCTTAAAGTTTTTAATAATCGAGGCGTTCCAAAAGATGATTCCCGGTCCGGGGAACACGTCTCTACCCAAGTTACCTAAGTAGCCGGGTACAGGATCGGCAATGGCCGCCGGATTGTAAAAATGGGCTGCGTTTCCGAGAATCAGTGGAGCACCAGTAACTCGACTTACATATGCCCCAGGCGTGACAAACGTGGTTGGCGCAAAAATGGTCCCGCCCGGACTCAGCTGATAAGGAGCGCTGCTATTCGGAACCGCGCCATTCACGGTGAAAGGCGAACCACTTGCAAGTGTCAGGTTGGTAGTGACTTCCCAACCTCCCAATACTTCGCCGAGCGCCCCCTTAGTTGGACCGGGTAAATTGTAAGTCAAATTCGTGGTAAATCTGTTGCGAACGTCAAACGCGCACAAACCGACATTTACGGGACTCGTGCGATTCGCCCAGTAGAGCAAGGGGGCGCTCGTGCTGAAGTCGCTGCCATGTGTCGAGCTTCCTTGATCGACGCACTTACTCCACACGTAGGATCCTTGGATCAGGAAGCGCGCCCCACGGTGTTCAGCACTCAATTGCAGGGAGTTATAGTACGAATTGCCGTCGAAGGACTGCACGGTCAACCCGCCGAAATTAGGATTCGCCGCGCAGTTGTTACCGATCGTGAAACAATTTCCCTGAGTTGCTGGAACCACCGTTACGTTGGGCGCCACAGTGCAACCACCAGATGGACAACCCGCGACGTTAAGCTCAGCCGCAGTTGTATAGCCCGGGAAAACTGGCTGGCCATTCACGGTCGAAGGAATAGCTAGATTTAAATTGCCGCCAGCCCTGGATAGGTGACGCCCTTGGGCGCCGACGTAACCTACTGAGATGGAATTGTTGCTGCCGAGTTGCTCAGCAATATTCAGGCTCATGCGATACATCGTTGGACTTTTAATAGGGCCTACAAATATGCGGCTCGATCCGTTCAAATTAGGGGCTGGACAACCAGGTACCGGGGCATTGGTGCTCGTAATCGGGGCAGGAAAACAAGCAGCGGACATCGCCGATGTAGTGGGAGGACCGATTACCCCTGTAACTGTATCTGGATAGGTATAGCGGAAGGTATCGTAGAAATCCTCGAGGATCATCGCGTCGTAGATTCCAAAGCCAGGCCGCACTACGGTCTTCCCGTTGCCGAAAACATCCCAGGCCAAGCCGATTCGCGGTTGAAAGTCTCTATAATCCTGAGAGCTCGGCCAGAAGGCACCCCGCACAAAGTTGTAGGGCGTTGTGCCTGGACAGTAAGGGACACCCGGGGCGCCGAGCGGCGAATTGCTTACGAAAGTGCAAGGCCCCGGGAACAACAATGGATTGGGCAGATAAGATTCCCGATTCTGCGTGTCAATTGGTTGCGAAGCATATTCGTAGCGTAGTCCGGTTGTGAGGGTTATCCGGGGGGTCATCTTCCACCCGTCCGAAAAGTACCCAGCCATGGACCACTGGAGGTAATCGCGCTGAACACCCGATCCCTCCGCGAGGAAAGTGAAAGTGTTCGGTATGCCAGCTAGGAAGTTTGGCAAACTCGAAAATGTCCATGTTCCAGAGTTGAAGTCGCCATCGCTCGTCAACACATCGTAGTGGATATAGTTGCCGCCAAACTTAAACGTATGCTTTCCCTTCGTATAAGAAATGTCATCGCTGCCTTGAAACTCGTTCGTGTGGTTTATAAAGGGCTCAATTGCGTTTGCGCCGATCGCAGGGCCGCCCGTGATTGAGATGGATTCATAAATACTCGTTAGACCAGGAAGTGAAACGGGGGGTAACGCGCCTGTTGGCCCTTCATCGGAATCAAGCACCGGCCGCGTGTAAGAGAAAAGAGCGCGGTTAACTAGGTTCGGAGTGAACACCTTGGTATATCCGGCGGTCAGATATTCGGCCTTGGTATGCTGGGGTTCGGGAAAGTTCGGAAGATACGTGGTGTTGGTATAGATTTTTCCCTTCGCTTGATCGAAAGTGAACCGAACGAAAAATGTATCTGTGGTCGAAAGGTTATAGTCCAAGCGCCCAGACATGTAATCTTCCCTGATCGGCGATGGCTGAATGCCCGGCACCAGATCGTAGCTCGTCAAATTGGGGCAGGGAGTTGTCGCCGTGCATGCGGTTGGAAGAAGGCTTCCCCACATCGGAAGTACGTCCGCCTTGATAATCGGGCTGGCCGTTTGTATTTCGTTGAAATTCGGGACCTGGTACTGAACATTCGCGGAACTGTTCTGGCGGAATCCCTCATATCCGAAGAAGTAGAAGAGCTTGTTCTTTATCACCGGGCCACCCACCGTTCCACCGAACTGCTTGCGCACAAACGGCGGCGGGCCCGTGACAGGGTCAAAATAGTCCCGAGTGTCAAACACCTTATCGCGCAGAAAGAAAAACGCATCCCCGTGTATGCTGTTGGTGCCCGATTTGGTTACCGCGTCGATCACGCCTCCAATGCCACCCAGTTCCGCGCCGTTTGTGCTCATGTAGGTCTTGAATTCGTCGATCGTGTCCACGCCCAGAGTTACACCGGCCACACTACCGGGAGTTTTCTGAAAATTGTCATTCATGAGCGTGCCATCGAGGTACCACAGATTCCCCCAGGTATTTGCGCCGTTGACGGCGATTTTTGGACCTTTCCCCTGCGACATTCCATTTCCGGGAATCGCCCCAGATGCATAGACGACTCCAGGTGCGAGTTCGGCTAGATCGACAAAGCTTCGGCCATTTAACGGGAGGTCCAGAACCTGTTTGTTGGTGACTTCACTCGATACGGCAGCGTTCGTCGTTTCAATTAGCTGTTGCTCACCGGTCACGGTCACGGTTTGGTTGGTGGCACCAATTTCCATGTTCATGTCATACCGAGCGTTTTGACCAACGGCCAACGCCGTTTGTGGTAGCTCGACCGTCTTGAAACCCTGCCCTTGAGCGGTGATGGCATAGTTTCCGGCGGGCAACTGCAACACTTGATACTGGCCCGTGCCGTCACTCATCACCGAACGCGTTTCGGCCGTTCCTATGTTCTTCACGGTCACCATTGCTCCCGGAATCGCCGCGCCGCTGGGGTCTTTGATAATTCCAAATATTGAACCGAGAGCTACCTGAGCGTCCGCGGATCGAGGAATCGCCAGAGCACCCGCTAAGATGAGTAGGATTGAGAGCATGCGTAAGTTAGAAGTTTTCAAATTCCCACCTCCGTCGTACTTCAGCCGATCCCGATTGATGTGTGCAACGGTATACAGCTCGACCAAATGCCTGTCAAGACAATTTACGGAAAAGTATGGTGAAATCAGTTCCGGGAGAAAAGTTTGAAATAGCGAAAACAGCAGCGGTCCGTTAGAAGGCCAGCCTAGTCTCAAGATAGAAGGGGGCGATAGTCTTTTCAGTAGCCATAGCCAAATTAAAGTTGAAATTGGTGCGCCCGTCTTGGCCCCAAATTACCGTTCCTGGAAAACGTCAGCTAACGGTTCAATGTGGGCGATAGGCGACGCGCGCAACCTCGGCGTAAGGGACAGATGCAACGGTCGCCCGGATTTCGGTTTGCACGTGGCGCTCAACTGTTGGTTTCAATGATTCGCGACCTTCACCCCAGACCAGTGACACCTCAGTGCCTACCTCGCTGTACTGGCTATCGACAACCGCTAGCGAGAGCATTGCGCGCTCATTATAGGTGTAGCCGGTATAAGTTGACACCCCGACAGTGTTCCCATTTTTCAACACCTTGTCGTATGGTAACGTCGAATAGTTGGCCAAGGGTAAATCAATGTATTTGGTTATGTCTCCACTCCGTTGGAATAAAGAACCAAAAGCGCGCGCGATATCTTCACCGTTCCAAACAAGCGTTACTTTCTTCCGATCCTGGTAATTCAGCATTTTTTCAAGCGCTTGCCTGCCGACAAACTCATGGTCGAATTTCACAAAAGGGCCGTAACCCAGATCGTAAGGAGTTAGATAATAGTTGGTGATATCGTCCGAGTAGAAGCTGCCGCCGAGTGAAGCCATAGCTTCATAGCTCTTCGCGCTCAACCACTGTCTATATCCTTTCATTTCTTCGCCGACATAAATCGCCGGAAGAGGAGACGGAATCCAGCCTGATTCGAGGCAGGTAGTGGGGTAAGCGCGAGAACCCACTTGCCGAATTCCGTACTCTTGCCCCGCATCAACAATAGCGTCCCGCACCTGCTCACTGTATTCCCATGGGCCAAATAGTTCCCATCCGGGCTGTCCCACCATGCCATGCCTCAAGGCGTGGGTATTCCTACCAGCGATGGAGACTACTTCCATATTAAAAAAGCGAATATCGGGCGCGGGCTTTCCCAAAACTTTTTCCATGACACGGAGAGCATTCGGGCCTTGAATTTGGTATCGAAACGACTTTCGGCGGCCTTGGTTGACCGCGGATCTTTCATCCCTTTCCGGTGTCGCTTTAAATCCGCGGGTCTCCAAATTGTATTGAACCCAGTTGTGTGCAGGCGGGCGCCCGACGAGGTTGAATTTATTTTCACTCAAGTAAAAGAGAATCGCGTCCCCGATGACGTAGCCACTATGGTTACACGCGACAAATTGCTTCGCTTGATTGACTTTGAAGTTTTTGAAGGTATTGATGCCAAGATCGGAGAACAATTTGAGGGCTTCTGGGCCCTCCACGTAAAGGTCGGTCATATGGTGAGACTGATCGAGAAGAGCGCAGGTCTCCTTCCAGGCACGCTGTTCATCCCGCCAGTTTGAAAATTCGGGACGCACCACTGGAAACGCATATGGTCCTATCTGCGAATTGCGCAGAAGTTTGACTGCCCCTCCGACCTCTTGTAACTTTTCCTCCAAGCTTTGGTAACTCATCGCGTAGCAACCCCTCCTGTTAACAAAAGCGTTTGGTGGCCCAGAGAAGAGATATTTGAGCGCTATCGTAATGACTCAGTCGTCTGGCGCAAACTAGATTTTCATTTGCGAGGGCACAGGTGTCCACTGGGGCTCACCTTGCGATCCAATTAACACGGAACAGACGGTACAGCAGCTTGACAATATGAAAGCCTCCAAATAGTATACGACGGTATACCACTAAACCCTGAAGTTGTCATGTGGATTCGATGCCTGATATTCCCAACTCATTACGCGAATCTCTGGTTAACGGACGATTCTGTTACGTAGCGGAGTTGGTAGCTAGCCGACTTGTTCAGGAGACTCAACTTTTTGATACGGCGACCAAACTCGCCTGCATCCCTGGTGTCGTAGCAGGAAGCATCACTAGCTATGCAGGAGGCGCATTGGGGCACGATCCGGTGAGGATAGGGGCTGCGGTTCGAGCTCGTGGCTTGACTCCGAACGTCCATATTACGTGTGTGAGTCAGGATCGTAATGAGCTCCGCAGTACACTTGAGTATCTTCACGCATTGGGCATCGAGAACGTTTTTGCGGTGACGGGCGATTATCCAAAGAACGCAACGTCCTCGGCACTCTTTGACATCGATTCAGTCCAATTAATACATCTCATTACTGAACTACGCAAAGGACGCGCGTCGTTCTGGGTGGGTGCAGCGGTATCTCCGTTTAAATATGCGGAGCCCGATTGTGCGTATCAATATCTCAAAATGGAGAAGAAAATCGCGGCTGGCGCTGATTACCTGATCACTCAGCTCGGCTACGATATCCGCAAATTCAACGAACTCAAGCAGTATCTCAATGAGCGAATAGGCTCATTCCCAGTTTTAGGCGGCGTGTACGTCCTCAACAGCAAAACCGCAGAGAAAATGTCAAAAGGGCAGCCGCCAGGTTGCTGGGTTTCGCCCTCACTGCTCCGGAAAATACAATCGGAAGCACAGTCGCCGGACAATGGACGGAAAGCACGGCTTGAACGGGCAGCCCGACTAGCCGCTGTTTTGCGCGGCCTGAATTATGCTGGTGTGTACATCGGTGGAACTGCCGATCCTTCACAAATTCAGTGGATTATTCAACAGGCCGAATCGCTATTCCCGCGATGGGAGGAGTTGGCTGAAGAACTGGCTTATGCCCCTACGAACGGATACTACTTTTATGAATCCCGGGCTTCCAGTACTGTGCGGCGTGGCTTTGTTCCGCAGATGTTTGACCTGTTGGCACGCATATTTCCGGCCAATAAGGACTCTAGACTTCGGCATTTTCTCACCCGAATATTCAGCTCAATAGCAAGGCATCCTATATTGGCGCATTTTTTAGAACAGGGGGAGCTTGCAGTCAAGGCCCCCCTGTTCGGTTGTCAAGCCTGCGGCAATTGCATTTTGGGAAGTATGGAATATGTTTGCCCGCAGACATGCCCTAAACAAATGCGTAACGGTCCTTGCGGGGGGACACACAATGGGACCTGCGAGGTAGTCGATAAACCCTGCATATGGGTATCGGTATATGACCGCGCGAAGGCGGCAGATGAAGTCGAGAAGTTGAAGGTGTACGTTCCTCCGCCGGATCGGACTCTAAAAGGAACGAGTTCTTGGATTAACTACTTTCTCGGCCGCGATGTGAGGCCATATAATTTGGGGCCTCTTCCCAG
>Ga0207062_1168_pt1 | contig 16659 bp, 14 predicted proteins | sample Alteio_BWMinCont_28_FD_153266 | JGI IMG/M metagenome (GOLD analysis project Ga0207062, IMG submission 153266) | Enriched cells from forest soil in Barre Woods Harvard Forest LTER site, Petersham, Massachusetts, United States -... | ecosystem: Environmental > Terrestrial > Soil > Temperate forest >... | reverse complement strand
GTATTAAAATTGAACGATGGTAACAATGTTGCATCGACGATAAGTGCAATTCTTAATCAGGAATCTTACCTGCCTTATTTTTTCGATATCATCGATTATCAATCTATTGACAATGAGGCCCTAAAAGAACACATTCAACGGGTCGGAAAACCTATTTATCAAAAATTAAAGTAGACGACCTTCTTTGAGCAAAGAAAAAGCAAATTGCAAAAAAGCATCATGATCTGTATGAGGGGCTGTGAGGACTTGCTGACGAAGCTCGCGAAGTCTTTCGCTTCCTTTGAATAAAAAGCCGAATAGCTGTTTAAGCTTATTGACCTTCAGCTTTTTAGAAGATTCCGTCGGCATTTCTAAAAGATACACTGAGAAATAGGTTTCTAATTGGTTCCAATCAGGATTGTAGGATTGCCCGGAAAAATGGGCGCGAATCTGATGGAAGATGAATGGATTGATGACACTCCCCCGCCCGATCATCAGGGCATCGCAAGAGGTTTCCTTTAACATTCTGAGCGCATCATCCACACAGAGGATGTCGCCATTTCCAACCAGGGGAATTTTCAACATCGATTTAGCTTTCGCAATTAAATCCCAACGGGCCGGAGGTCCATAGCCATCGACTTTTGTACGGGGATGGAGAGCAATAAAGTCTGCACCGCTATCTTGCGCGGCCATGAGATTTTCTTCAAAAAGGCCTATGTCATCGAAACCTGAGCGCATTTTAATGCTCACAGGGATAGAAACCGCTTTGACTAATGCGCTGGCGACTTCATTTAAAAAATTTGGATCTTTCAGCAAGCTGGAGCCGGCCCCTCTTCCTGTGACGGTATTCGATGGGCAGCCGCAATTCAGATCGATATGCAAAGCTCCCCGCATCTCAAGCTCTTGCCCCATTTCAGCCACAAGCTCCGGATCAGAACCCATAATCTGGGCAGCAAGAGGAATAGGGGCCAGTTCATCCGGCTCATATTGACGCGCTAAACTTTTCACATGCGCATTGCGGGGAACACGCAAGAAATCTCTGACAGCTTCATCAAAACCGCCTATGACAGCAATCGCTTTGCGGAAACAGCGGTCTCCCACTCCTTCCATGGGAGCCAGAAAGAGATAAGGACACCCATGGGTATCTTTAGAGAGAAGCGGACGTTTCATTCTGTACGAGCTTCTTCAGCATATTCCTCATCCACAGTTTTGAGGAAAAACTTGGTCTCCGAAACAATCACACCGGAAAGGGCGACAAGCGCAAGAAGATTAGGGATGGCCATCAGCCCATTGAAAATGTTTGCTATCGACCAGACCGTTTGCAATTTTAAAAGGGCTCCCGGGATGATAATTAATGAATAGAGCATTCTATAATAGATAATCGAGCGCTCACCGATAAGATATTCACAACATTTTTCTCCGTAATAGCCCCAAGCGATCACTGTAGTAAAAGCAAAAAATATTAAGCCTATTGAAACAATATAGTCGCCGCCCGCAAGTGCGGTACTAAAGGCATGGATCGCCATAGAGGCTCCATTTAAGGGCTCACCGGTATCATTCGTTTTTCCAAGAACTTCAGTCACCGCCAAGACTAGACCTGTAATACTGCAAACCACGACAGTGGAAAGCAATGCACCTGTCATCGTGATCATTGCCTGCCTGCCAGGATTATCCGTTTTTGCGGCAGCGGCAGCAATGGATGAAATTCCCAGCCCAGCTTCATTGGAGATCACACTTCTGGCTACTCCCATTTGAATAGCCATCATTACAGTAGCACCGGCGAATCCTCCAAAGGCTGCCTGACCGCTAAAAGCGCTGGTGATGATCAAAGATATTGCCGCAGGAAATTTATCAAGATGCATTGCAATAATGATAATGCCGGCAATCATATAAAATAAGGCCATAAACGGGACAATCACTCCTGCGGTATGGCCAATGCTTTTTACCCCGCCGATCAATACTAGACCTACGATAATTGTAAGTGCACAGCCGGACCAAAGCGGATCAATATTCCACATATGGCTGACAGTTTCTGCGATCGCATTGACCTGTAAAAGGTTGCCGGTACCGATAGCTGCAATCGATGCAAAGAACGCAAAAAGCATCGCCATCCATTTCCAGCCAAGCCCCCGTTCCATATATTGCATTGGACCGCCGATCATTTCGCCTCGATCGTCCATGGTCCGGTACCTCACAGCCAAGAGGGATTCAGAATATTTTGTGGCCATACTGATAAATGCAGTGACCCACATCCAAAACATCGAGCCGAGCCCGCCGACGACGATTGCGGTAGATACTCCAACGATTGTTCCTGTACCAATAGCGCCTGCAAGAGAAGTCATCAAAGCTTCATACTGGCTGATATCCCCTTCTGAATCCTTTCTTTGTTTGCCAAAAGCCTGCTTAAATGCATAAAATAGGTAGCGAAACTGCACTCCCCTAAGTATGAAGGTAAGATATACCCCTGTTCCAATGAGCAGGATCAGAAGGGGGGGGCCCCACAACCAATTATCAATGGCACTTAAATAGAGATCGATATCGTACATAGAGTACCACATTATTTTTAGAATTATGGGAATGAATTCTGGATTAATACTGCGGGGCGTTAAAATTTTGCTTTTTCCGCACGTCAAAGCCTCGAGGTATAGAATAACTTTATACTAAAAAATGCATTTTGGAGATAGTCATTTTTTAGCTCTGGGCAGGACAGAACAAAACAGAGGAATTTTACCGCAGAGCCGCAGAGGACGCCGAGGAAGCGCAGAGAGAACTTTGATTATTAAGTAAAGAAATGAAGAAATTACATTTGTAAAGAAAAAAATCTCTGCGCTTCCTCAGCGTCCTCTGCGGCTCTGCGGTAAAATCCCTTGGCGTCCACTGTGGTTCTGCGGTAAAATCTCTTGTGTTTGCGTTTTTACTTTGTTCCTGATCCCAAAAACTTCAAAAGCTCTTCGTTGTTTCTGGCAGCCGAATGCATTTTTTCATCCAAGGAGAGCCTGCCGCCGGACCTCTGTAATAAACTTATAGCGAATTGCCTGAAAAGCAGCATGTTCTGTTGACATTGCTGCATTGCAAATGACATCGGCACAGGCGGCGAAAGGCAATTTAAGAGCCACGCAACTTTACGCTCAAGCGGCTTTTGAATGCGCAATAAATCAAAGATCTCATCATCTATAGAAGTCAAATTTGAAAGAAAATAGGAACTTCTATAGGACGACGCGCCGGAGATCACTGTTTCAGTATATACTTTTAAAATCAAAGCCGCGTCTCCATGCGTCGGATAACTTGAAAGCCTATATGATTTATCTATCTTCAGAGCTTCCACAATCATGCGATCTTGACCCTCTATATAGCTTTCCAAAATACTATATAATTGCGATTTCTTTTTAGCAGCGGCATCAATTAATTCAATAATTTCCTCTACGGCGCTACTATCAACCTTAATTTCCACAAGAAAATCGGCTTTAGCCTTTTCTATAAGGGCTGAAATATCGAGTTTAGGACTTGCGGACTTTGCCCCTACAAGAGCGCCCTGCAAGTTAAAAAGTTGCAGAAGGGAAGGAATGGCTAATCTATCTTGGTGTGGATCAGAACTTTTAGCCTGCCCCATCATTAAACCGATTGGAGATTGCCAAATTGAAATTGCCGGCAATACAGGTTTACCTTCCTGATTTTTCAATTTGGTGGAATGGCCGCAAACTTCTTCAAGCCATGGACTTAAAATATACTGATAATTTGCCGGATTTAATGAGGAAAGGAATTTCCAAACCAATTCTTTCGAAGGAACATCGAATTGCCCTCCCAAAACGACTTTAAACCATTTCGCTCTCGATTGCAAAAATCTGATATAATCATCAATAGTTTTGCAGCCGCAAACAGAGGCTGCAAGCAGCATAAAAAGTAGATCTGAAAGCCGATATTCTATGGCTTCGGCAGATTGTTTATGGCTGCCGCCCCTGCCTTTACCCCTTAGTTTTTGCTGCTCCTGCTGCTCTTGAAACAACACAGCTATCCAAGGTGGAATAGCTTTATCATTATGAACAGCGTGCAGTGAACCCTCGCCTCCTGGGGCTTGAGCGGCGGCAAAATCGCTCCTATTTTCACCCTTCCCATGTTCCAGAACTCGATGCCCGGCAGGATGCTCAATATTTTGAAACTTGTCATCACGCTGGACTGTTTCTACTTGTTCTTTATCTTTAGCCCTTTCTTCAATGCGATCGGGACTTTCCAGAGATTCGTCGGCATTAGAAAGTTGAACAGCCTCTTGATGCCGGTCGGGTTCTGTAGAGATCGAAGAGGGCTCAGGCATGGCTAATTGCAGCTCCTCAAAGGATTTCTCAATATTATCGGAAGATTTTTCAGCCAAAGCCTGTTTATTGTCTCCATCCCCTTCTTTTACAAAAGAATCTAATGGATTTTCCCCTCCCTGCTTAGCCTCTGGAGATCTTGCTAAACCTTCCTTGGAACCCGCGGGCGACTCTTGCGCATTAGGGGATTTTTCCATTTTTGCTGCTGCTTGCTTCCCTTCTGAAGGCAGATCGGATTTAGCTTGGGGACTTTCGGACGACGCTTCTTTAGTCGATTTTTGGACGCCATCGTCCCCGGATTTTATTTCTTTTCCCCCTTGAGGCGGCAGCTCTTGTTTATCAGCTTTTGAAGCCTTGCTTTCAGACTTAGGGGCGTCCTTTTCTGCAGGGGTGTCTGATGAAGGCTGATCGCTCTCCTTGGGCGTATCTTTATTTGGCAGCTTCTGATTTTGATTAGCATCTTCCGGCTTAAATACCTGTATTTTTACTATGTCCGCTCCCTTTCCGCTATCTCCCTTTGCGCCGGCTTCATCCCTTTGCCCGGTTGCCGTTTTTGAAGCGTCAGGTGTAGAGCCTTCATTTTTAGGTTTTACCATCCCCTGAGTGATCAATGCTAATATCCGGGCTGGATTTAATAAAGATTCTGCCCCCGGGGTGGGCAGCTGCTGGGGAAGTAAAGGCATAATCTGACGTTTTGACAATGTCTCTGCCGGAGCTGCGGGTGATTCTTGCCCTGCCGGAAAAGCAGGGACAGGGTTAGCCTGAGACGGTGGGGGAGCAGGAGCAGGACCCGGAGTTGAAGGCGCCGGTGCGCCCGCAAAAGGGTTGGCTGGGGGAATAGGCGGAATGTTGGGAAGATTCATAATAAAAACCTGCAATCCCTACTTTTATTCATTCCAATACAATGTTCCGATTCTGAATTAGTATCTACCCTAATTATACCCTTTCAATGTTAATGATGGAAAAGAAAAAAGGCATAATGTACTGTAACGTATATTTTATCTTCAGAACAGAGCCTTGGTTCAGGCAGGTGCCTTTAACCTACAACCTCTGCTGAAATTACAATCAAGGAGTATCTCATGAATCGTTTGCCGATCAAGTTAGCCTTTTCAATCATGTTCACCATTGGAGCCGCCAGCACAATTTCCGCTCAAACAGAAGCGCCTGCAAAATCTGCTGTTGGTGATTGCTCAAGGGAATTCTTAATCGCCTATTTTCCTCCCAGCCTAGTGGAAGGCGCTCTCAAAAAAGCAAATGTCCCTCAAGAAAAGTGGGCCTCCATTACAAAAGCCTTAACAGCCAGTGAAAAAGATATCATCACTCAAGTGGAAGATAAAGCCTCAAAAATTACTCCCAATCCCCTGAAAGATCCTCAGCAAAGACAAGTGGCAGTCAAAATATTCAGAGACACCCTTCTTTCAATTTTTTCCGATGTCTTAAAGAAAAACGGAGTTACCGACGACAAACAAATTCAACAAATGCTTGATGACATTCAACAAGAAAAAGCAAGAAAATTTACTGAATGCTTAGGACAGCACAAAATTCCTAGTCTGAAGCAACTGAGAGAACAAGAAGAACAACAAGAAAATGGAAAATCCCCATTGGCTGACGCTGCAAACCCATCCTCCCCTCAGTCATTCAAGCAAATTCCACAAAATAACCAATCGCCTAAATCCAGCCTAAATAACAACCATAATCACAGCTCGCTGCAGCATGAGCACGATAGCGAAGACAGCGATGATAGCGAAGACAGCGATGACAGTGAAGATAATCATGATCATCACTATTATGATGACGAAGAAGACAGCCATAGCCATCATCATTAAACCAAGCGAGGCTGTGAAAAATTAGAATTTTTCACAGCCTCTGCAAATTCAGAAAAAGGGCAAAGGGCAAAGACATCCTCACTTTTTTACCGCAGAGCCGCAGAGGACGCCGAGGAAGTGCAGAGAGTACTTTGATTATTAAATAAAAGAAACGAAGAGATTACATTTGTGAAAAAAGAATCTCTGCGCTTCCTCTGCGTCCTCTGCGGCTCTGCGGTAAAAAAAATGAAAGAGCTATGCAACTCCCTCTCAATGTCCTCTGCCGCTCAAAAAGTAATCCGAACCTCGCCTGAGCGGCTTTCCAAAAAGGAAAACCGGCAAAGTAAAAAAAATAAAGGCGTAAAAAGCATCCATCAGCGGCATCACTCCAAAGTCACCCGCAAATGTCTTTAATGTCAGTCCGCTCTTATCTCCCAAAAGATATAGAATCAACCATAGCCACACTGTAGACACCCAAGCAAACAAAAAAGTCATTATCGATAAGGTCATGGCACGGTCAGGAAAAAAGTGCCGGCGGCGTCTAAAAAGCAAAAATGTCGTTAAACTATATGCCAATGCATTAATGCCGAAAGGAAGATCGGAAAAAAAATCGACCAGAATGCCGCATAATATCCCGCACCACAAACTGGAGGCATATCCGCATTGATAAAAAGATGTCACAAGAAATGGAGCAAAATAGTAAAGGCGCGCCGACGGATATATCGCCGGGATTAACAAAAATGCCGCGCTGCAACTCAAAAACAATGCAAGGCGGCTGCGGTGCATTAAATCCATAGTCAAGGGTAATGAAAATTTCAATCAATACGCTCCGTCCGGAAATAAGATTGCGGGAATTGTCCTGGCAATCAATTTCAAATCTAGGATCATCGAAAAATCATCAACGTACTGCTCATCAAGCTGCAAGCGTTTTGGATAAGTGATATTACTTCTTCCAGACACTTGCCAGAGCCCTGTAATACCGGGGCGTACGGAAAGGATCTTTTCAGCCTTTGAGCCAAAGTGCTCGATCACTTCATCAACGACAACCGGTCTTGGGCCAACAACACTGAGGTCGCCCTTCAGGACATTCCAAAATTGGGGGAGCTCATCAAGGGATGTCTTGCGTAAAAATGCCCCCAGCAAGGTTATGCGTGGATCATTTTTTAATTTCCTATTCCTTGACCATTCATCATGCAGTTCAGGGTTCGCTTCCACAAGCCGCTGCCGGCATGCTTCCGCGTCAGGGACCATAGTTCGGAATTTATAACAGCGGAATAGCTTGCCTCCACGCCCTACACGCTCCTGTTTATAAAAGACAGGTCCTCGAGAGGTCAATTTTATGGCGATAGCTAGAAGAAGAAAAAATGGGGTTCCTAAAATTAAAATCAAAAGACTAAAAAGAATGTCAAAAAAACGTTTTACAGGCCTATGTTTAACATCAATTGGAGATGCAGCTTCAGGGGCAATCTTCAATATTGGGCCAGGCTCTTCAAGGCACTCAAAACCTTCATCAGAATCCGCAGGCAACATTAAATTGCAATCGAAAGAATGGATTTTATGGCTCATCAAAAATTACCTTATCTATGGTCATGAAAATTAAGGAAATTCCAATTTGGCAATGCCGGGAATTAACCTAATTTTTAGATTTTTTAGCTCCTTGGGCTACGTCAAAGCCTCAGAAATCGAAGATCCGCGAAAGCTTTCATGCTAGCCGGAAGACCTAAAAAATCAAAACTTTAGGTTATTATGCTCCAGGGGCCAAGAAATGCAAGAAAAAAAGAAATCATTTACTTTTTTTTTGAAATATAGAATTCGTTAGGCCACTTGTAAAAAATAATACTGCGAAATGCCCTAATACAAAATCAAATCGGAACATTGATAATCAACGACTTAAAAATATTAAATTCACGGTCGAAAAAAAATTTTAAGTAAGAAACAAAATTTTGTTGTCAAATTTTGCAATTTTGAATACCTTGATGCTAAATCCTTATCAAACAAGAGGTACTATGAAAGCTAAAATCGCTAAAATGTCAATTGCTATAGCTTCTGCGGCACTATCCCTTACAGGAATGCTGTGCGCGGATGTATCTAGCATTCTAGTTGGTACTGGCTACCGCCAGGACTCTCTGACATCGATTGTCAGAGAACGCAGTAATGTAAACCCCAGAGGAAAAACAAACCTTCACTTTAGGGATGTCGAAATCGTTCTTATTGACGTAAAAGCAAAAACCACATTTGGTTGCTGCGATACTTACGCAAGAATTGATTTTGACTACGGTTGGGTTCTCGATGGCAAACTTCGTGAAAAATTGTCTTTGAAAAATCGTCATTCTGATGCAGAATTCTGCAATGATGGCTTTGAAGAATCAGGCTGGTTTCATGATGTCATTAGCCGCAGAGATGTCAGCAAAAACAGCTTCGTCTGGGACTTAGATCTAGCCTTTATTTATCCAATAAAGTGCGGATGCAGCCAAAATTGGATGTTCGGCCCAGGAATCGGTTTTACTGTTAACCGTCAGCAGTTACATGCTAAAGGTGACGATTTCAGACATGAATCGCATAGCTCAAGCTCAAGCAGTTCTTACTCAGACTTCAGCGATTACACTAGCTCTTCCGACAGTTGCGATTCCGGTCACAGACATCATAACCGCACAAGCTGGTGGGGTCCATGGATCGGCTTCGATTTCGCTTACGATTCCTGCGACTGCTGGAATTTGTATGGTGAAGTTGAATTCCACATTGGAAGAGTACGCCATAACAGAAATGGACATGGTGATAACGAGTTCGGAGACGGCTTCAAAAACACTAGATCCTACTGCGGACCATCCATTAAACTTGGATCCACTTATACCATTTGCGAAAACTGGTACTTGGATGGCAGCGTCTTCTACTCTAAATATTTCTCTTTCAACTCGAACAGGGATAATATTAAGTGGGCGACTGCTAATATTCGCTTAGACATCGGCTACACTTTCTAAGAGGTTGGTGAAAATCACCTAAGAAAGTTTTGCTACTTTGATGGGCAAGATAACCGCGTTGGCGAAAAAACAATAGTGAAACACTGTTAGTTTTAGGTCAGCTAAATTATCTTGCCCATTTCATTTTATTTCAATTGATCACTAGACAAAAATTATGCAATATAGTATAAGTTGCAAGAGTGTTAAGACCAGCCATACCCAACGTTTAGGAAAATAGGAAAATACTATGACGATTATTTCACTGCCTTTTATCAGAGCCTTTTTTTTACTTATCTCCATCCTATTTTTCACCGCCTATATTGTATCGATTAATGGTATAAGCTTTGGTTCCATTACCATTGGGATTATTGCCGGTCTGTTATTTGGTGCGCTATTGATAGGGATAGAATCCCTTTTAAAGAGAATTAATCTACGAACTTTCAATTTAATTATTTTAGGACTTTTTTTTGGTTATCTTATGGGCGAAGCAATAATGCTTCTCATTAACTCTCTATTAAATTCTAGCCCAATTTCTTTAAATCCTGAAACTATAAGTCTTACCAAAATCGTTGTCTTTCTATTCTCTATTTATTTTGGAACGACTATGGCCATTAGGGCCAGCGATGAAATCAGCCTTAGCATCCCCTTTGTCAAGTTCCAGCCCACTGAGCAAAAGAAAAAAGACCTGCTCTGCGATCTATCAGCACTATCAGACACTAGAGTTATCGATCTTGCGTCCTCGGGACTATTAGATAATCATCTAATTATTCCTAGATTTCTTGTAAAAGAACTGAACAATATGAATGAAAATGGTGATGAAAACGCAAAAGCTAAGGCCCGTAGAGCTTTAGAAGCCTTAAAAAAACTTGAATCGATCCCTACTTTAAATCTTCGATATTCAGACACCGATTTTGTTGACAATAAAGAATCCCTCCCAAAATTATTTCATCTTGCAAGAATGCTGGATGCAAGCATCCTTACTGCTGACTTAAATAGAATTCAACAATCGACTTCTGAAGGCATTAGAATAATCAACATTCATGGTCTTTCCAATGCACTTAAGCCAATTACACAAAATGGCGAACTCCTCAATATTAAAATCCAACGTTATGGCAAAGAACCCCGGCAAGGTGTTGGATATCTCGATGATGGCACCATGGTGGTTGTCAACGGGGGCGCTGAATATATTGGTGAAACGATTAAAGCCCAGGTATTATCTGTAAAACACACCTCTTCAGGAAGAATGATTTTTTGCAATACTACCGAAGAACAGCTGGCAAGCATGAACGATATCTCAATGCTCTCTTCAACAGAAATGGATAACGGCAGCAAAAACTATTTTACGCTTTAACAAGATCTTCTGCTCGCCTTGAATGGGGGCGATTGCAAAAGTATGATCTGATGCTTCACGTTAGGGCCAAAAGCGAAAGAGGACTTTCGCACTCCAAACGCTTCGCGAAATATATGTCTAAACTAGTTGAACCTTTAGCATCGCGAAGCGTTTGGAGTGCGAAAGTCCTCTTTCGCTTTTGGCCCTAACGTGAAGCCTCCGGGCACGGGCAGGGGCAAGGTAATGAATTATGCAAGAGGTCTATTTTAGTCCATACTCGACCATAAAATAGCAACCGCAGAAGCGAATTCTTTGCAGTGGCTGATAGAAACTGCAAGTTGACCCTGAAACCTGCTATAAAGATCCTTGGAAATAATAGGGATAGGCTTACCCTGGTGGTCGTTGATAATTTCGATATCCAACCAGGTCACACCATCGCGAAAACCCACTCCGATAGCTTTAACAACAGCTTCTTTAGCCGCAAATCTACCGGCGAAATGGCGTGAGGGCTGAGAATATCGCTGACAATACTCTTGCTCTCGCAATGTAAAAATTTTGTCGAGGAATTTTTGTCCATAGCGTTTAATCGCATTATCTATGCGACTGATTTCTATGATGTCATTGCCAATGCCAAGTACCATTGAAACGCCTATTGGGACTGAATGGACTAAATAGATGTGGCCTGCTGCGTCTCGCAGCAGGGTGAGTAAAGCCTTTGCAAGCAAAGCCTTTCCCATTCACTCCTGGGAGCCTCCTGCTGCGAGACGCAGCAGGCCACATGCTAGCCTATGCGCAGCTAAAACATTTACTCTTCTTTTTGATGAGCTTTAATATAAGCGATCACATCTCCGACAGTCTTTAATTTTTCTGCATCTTCTTCAGAAATTGTGCAGCTGAAACGTTCTTCAAAATTCATGATCAACTCGGTTAAATCTAATGAATCGGCATTTAGGTCTTCTACAAAGGATTTAGAGGGGCTAACATCTTCCTTATTGACTCCCAACTGCTCAACGACTATGTCGATGACTTCTTGTTCTACAGACATAAAATATCCTTCTGTTTTGATTTCTAGAGAGAAGCCGCAAAACTCTCACTAGGTAAATTTTGACATTAATGAGTCTATGAAATTACACTAATTAGCAAATCTTGTCAAAGGGCAAGATTACCCCATTAATAATCCGCCATCGACTGCGATCACCTGGCCTGTCACATAATCGGATAGATCACTGGCAAGAAATAAAGCGGCATTAGCAATTTCTTCAGGCTTTCCAAAACGTCCCATAGGAATTTGGTTCATAGCGCTATCGCGCTGAGCTGATGTCAAAGATTCGGTCATCTTCGTGTCGATAAATCCCGGCGCGATGCAATTCACACAAATATGCCGGGAAGCTAGTTCTTTGGCGAGAGACTTTGTAAATCCAATCATTCCGGCTTTTGAAGCGGCATAATTTGTCTGGCCAGGGTTTCCAAAGACCCCGACAACAGAGCTGACATTAATAATTTTTCCTTTCTTCGCTTTAAGCATTGCTCTTGTAACAGCCTTGCAAGTGTGAAAACAGGATTTAAGATTTGTCAACATGACAGAATCCCAGTCTTCCTCGCTCATTTTCATAAGAAGTTGGTCACGAGTGATGCCGGCATTATTGACCAATATATCGACATGCCCATGAGCTTCTAAAATTAGCTTGATGGTGTCGGCAACAACTTGGCCATTTGAAACATCTGCTTGATAAAAATGTACGTTAGCATCGCTATGTAAATGTTTAATTTCATTGATAACCTGCCCACCCCTTTCGGCATGACTGCCGAAAATGAGCACCTTTGCACCGGCTTCCACAAATTTTATTGCAATAGCTTTGCCAATGCCTGCTGTACCGCCGGTAATAATTGCAATTTGATCTTTGAGTAGTTTCTTCATGCGAGTTCCCTTTCCATATTTTGTAAATCTGTCAATTTTTCAATATTTAATGTCGGGGTTGGAATATCAAATTTAATACGCTTATTAAATTCTGTAAGTGTTTTTTTACAACCGATCTCAATAAAAAGATCTACTCCAGAATCGCTTAACCTCTGCACACTTTTTTCCCAGTACACCGGATGGGTCACTTGTTTAATCAGATTGGATTTGATCTCTTTAAGGTCCTTGGCATAATCGCCGGTCACATTCATGACTAAGTCGACATCAGAGCTATTTATTGCTGCGGAATGGATATGGTCTGATAATCTTTCTTCGGCGTATTTCATTAACCCGCTATGAAAAGCTCCATGCACCTGCAAAGGCAACGTACGTTTAGCCCCGCGAGATTTCGCCTCGGCAATACCCGCCTCAATCCCTTTAAGGGTTCCGGAAATAACGACTTGTCCAGGGCAATTAAAATTTGCCGCCCAAAGATCGTTGGGCAGCGCCAGATCGGCAACAAGTTTTTCGACGGTTTTGGCATCCAGACCTAAAATAACGGCCATTGTCCCTTGTGTGGACTCGCAAGCATCATTCATATATTGCCCGCGATATTGGACCAGCTTAAGACAGTCGGAAAAGCTGATCCTGCCTGAAGCATGCAGAGCTGTATACTCGCCTAAACTCAAGCCGGCGCAAGCATGGGGGCAAATATCGGGAAAGGCAGTTTTAAATGCTCTTAAAAGCGCAACTGAGGCGACATAGATGGCAACCTGGCTATTTTTAGTTTCAGTCAGGGTATTTTCAGGCCCGTGAAAGATCAGTGATGACAAATTTCGGCCAAGGATGTCATCGGCCTCTTCAAAAGTTTGCTTTGCAATTGGAAATACTTCGCTAACATCTTTTACCATCCCGACATATTGCGCTCCCTGACCGGGGAATATGAAAGCAATTTTTTTATATTTGGCCATTTCAATCTCATTTGTTAAATCTTGGTTAATACGGATGCTCCCCAAGTCAATCCAGCTCCGAAGGCCACCAGCAGAAGATGCTCCCCTTTCTGAATATCATATTGCTGCTGCAATTCATCTAAGGCTATGGCGATACTAGAAGCAGAGGTATTTCCATATTTATCAATAGTTTTAAACACTTTTTCTTTAGGCATGCTAAAGTTCTTTGCTACGGCGTCCATAATCCTTACATTGGCCTGATGCGGTATCAGCCAACTGATATCAGTATCTGAAAGGCCGGCTTTAGCTAAACATTCTTTAGAGGCTCCCGCCATCTGTCTGACGGCATGCTTAAAGAGTTCTTTCCCTTCCATCTTTATGTAGTGCTGCCGGTTTTCTAGCGAGGCTGTAGAAGAAGGCTGCCGGGATCCCCCTGCAGGAATATATAGAAGTTCAGCCATCTCCCCGTCAGCCCCAAGGCAGATGGCATCGATGGAAAGTCCGCTATGCTCTTTCGATATCACTGCTGCAGAGGCGCCATCGCCAAACAAAACACAGGTATTGCGGTCCTCATAGTCGACAAATGCCGACATCTTTTCACTCGCAATTAACAGGACATTTTTATACATCCCCGATTCAATATAGGCTTTTGCCATCGAAAGTCCATAAATGAATCCTGTACAGGCAGCCTGAAGGTCCATTGCCGCAGCGTTCTTTGCGCCGATTAAACGTTGTATGATGACTGCAGTGCTTGGCGATATGTAATCGGGCGTCATGGAAGCGACTAGAACAATATCGATTTCCTCGACGGCAACTCCGGCATTTTCTAAAGCTTTAAGCGCAGCCTTTGCCCCCATCTCAGAAGTATATTCCGTTTCCCCTGCGAGGCGCCTCTCTTTAATTCCGGTGCGGGAAAAGATCCATTCATCATTGGTATCGACCATCTTCTCTAAATCAGCATTAGATAATATTTTACTTGGAAGGTATGAGCCCATTCCAATAATTCGCGCATGTTTTTTTGAAGACATCATCAACCTCAATTGATCGGCAAATTCCTAAGTATAAGAGATAGAGGTTTATGAAGGCAACAAAATCCGAAGGAACGCGTGGGAGAAAAATTGTATTCCGGGCACGGGCACGGGCACGGGCTCGTTCACGAAAACAAGACTCGGTCGTGAACGTGCCCGAGCCCGTGCCCGTGCCCGAAACTAATTTTTCTTTTCTCTCTCGCATCAATATGATAAAATCCTGCTATATGAAATACCCTCTTCAAGTCATAAAGCTAATCGAAGTCCTAAAAAAACTGCCTGGTGTGGGCAATAAAAGCGCCGAACGCTTTGCTTTTCAAATGATCCAATGGAAGAAATCTGAATTGGCAAGCATGGCCGAAACAATTTCTGCGACTGCAGACAAGCTGCGCTTATGTTCCACTTGCGGCTGTCTTGCTGACGAAACTCTTTGCCATTTTTGCGACGAAAGCCGGGCTGCTTCAGGCACAATCTGCGTGATTGCTTCCTTGCGCGATGCTTTCATCATTGAAGATACTAAAGAGTTTAGAGGATTTTATCATGTCATAGGAGGCCTTCTCTCCCCTATCGATGGCCTTGGCCCTGAACGCCTTGGAATTGAAAAACTTAGGAACAGAATCATCTCTTTGAAAATCCGGGAGGTCGTCATCGCCCTGGATTCCACTCTTGAAGGTGATGCGACATCCCTATTCCTTAAAAACGCTCTTGGCGATCTGCCGGTCAAAATCTCAAGGCTTGCTTTTGGCATGCCCCTAGGCAGTTCATTGGACTACGTCGACGGCGGGACCTTGGCACGCGCCTTTTCAGCACGCTCAATCTATTAACTCAAGTTATCAATAAAGATACTTGCCATTTTAGTTTGTCTTGCCTATGATCAAGGCTTTTTCAGGCTTGTTCAAACTAAGCCGCGTTTTCATACCGAGGATCTATGACTTACAAATCCCCATTCCTTCTTCTCGCTGTTTTGATGCTGACCTGTACAAGCCTTTTCGCTGAAACTGTTCAATATGACAATCAGCAGATTGAAAAATTCGACATCATCATTGAGCAATTTTCCGGCGTTTCTACCTGCGATATCAAATCGATCAGGGCGCGTTTAAAGACTAAAGAGGGCGATGTATTTTCTCAAATCGACTTTGACAACGACTTAAAAAATTTAGCAAAAGATTTTCACCGCATTGATCCGAGCCTTCAGTCGATCAATGGGAAGATGCATATTACCCTAAAAATTTGGCCCCGCCCGACCATTCGTTCCATCACGTGGATAGGAAATGCACGTATGGCAGAAAAAGTCTTGCTAGGTGAACTTGGCATCAAGTGCGGCTCTCCATTTGACCGGCTTTCCTTCAACAAAGCATTTCATAAAATCAAAGCCTACTATATCAAAAATGGATTCTTTGAAGCCGAGCTTGATTACGCCGAGTCTCTGGATAGCTGCTCGAATGAAGTTGATGTTGCCATTACTATCAATGAAGGGCGCGCGGGCCATATTAATGAAATCATCTTTGAAGGCTTCACCGAAGGGGAAAAATGCGAACTCCTGGATATGTTAGTGACGAAAGAATACAATGCCCTTCTCAGCTGGTACACAAATGAAGGAATCTACCACGAAGAGGCCATCCAGCAAGATCAGTTCATGGTCATCAATTACCTTCAAAATGAAGGGTATGCCGATGCAAAAGTCGATATCAACATCGTAGAAACAAAAGTCAATCGGATTAACATCTATTTCACGGCGACAAAAGGACAGCACTATACCATCAGCGGCGTCACATTCAAGGGTAATACGATTTTCTCTGACGATGAGATCGCAAATATCCTCTGCCTTGAACCAGGCAGCAGCTATTCGCCTGAAAAAATTCGGGAAACCGTCCTCAGGATCTCAGATCTTTATGGACGACGCGGGTATATCGATGCCTTTGTAGACTTTGAACCTTCACTGAATATTGAAACGCTTAGCTACTCTTTACACCTGACCATTGAAGAAGGCGCACAGCATCGCGTCGGCATGATCAAAGTGTTTGGAAACTGCACAACGCAAACAAACATTATCTTGCATGAGAGCCTTCTGATCCCCGGGGAAATTTTTAACATCGACCATCTGAAAAGAACTGAACAAAAGCTCAAAAACGTCGGGTACTTTGAAAATGTCAACGTCTATGCTGTGAAGTCCGAAGGGCTCTTAGGCCTTGGAGATTGCTACCGGGATGTGCATATCGAGGTCAAAGAGACATCCACAGGAAATTTTGGAGCTTTTGCCGGCTTCAGTACAGCAGAGAGCTTGTTTGGAGGCATTAACATTACCGAGCGCAATTTCAATTATGCAGGCTTCTCAAATATCTGCAGAGATGGTTTTCAGGCTCTGCGCGGCGGAGGTGAATATGCCCACGCTACTGTGCAAATAGG
>Ga0207062_1166_pt1 | contig 16992 bp, 16 predicted proteins | sample Alteio_BWMinCont_28_FD_153266 | JGI IMG/M metagenome (GOLD analysis project Ga0207062, IMG submission 153266) | Enriched cells from forest soil in Barre Woods Harvard Forest LTER site, Petersham, Massachusetts, United States -... | ecosystem: Environmental > Terrestrial > Soil > Temperate forest >... | reverse complement strand
CATTCTATGCCGTTATACTCAGTATTTACTTTGTTTAAAGAATTGCCACAACTTTAAGTTGAAAAAATATTAATAAATAATACAAGGAAATTCATGAAAAAAAATTTTATTATTATTGCATCAGCAGCTATCATCGCTCTCTTTTTATTTAATAATGTCAAATCAAAAAAGGAAGATATGCAAAAAAAAGAAACTATCAATATTACCGTAACAAGTTCATCGTTTAGTAAGGGCCAACCTTTATCACCCAAATATGCTTATACCAACTGCAATGGAGAAAATAAATCTCCTCAGATTTCATGGCAAAAAATAGATGGCGCAAAAAGTTATATAGTAATTTGCGATGATCCTGATGCACCAAGTGCCAAAGCACCAAGACCAAACCCCTGGGTGCATTGGGTAGTATATGATTTGCCAGCAGCAAGCACAGAACTGGGAGAATCAGCCTCAATTTCTGAGCTTGGCGGCAAAGAAGGCAAAAATGATTTTGGCAACTATCGCTATGATGGCCCATGTCCACCAGCTGGTTCTGGCACGCATCGCTATTTTTTTAAAGTAATTGCAACGGACATAGACTCCCTAAAACTTTCTGCAGGTGCCACAAAAGAAGAAGTTCTTGACGCAGCTCGAGATCACCTAATTGGCCAAGGAGAAATAATGGGAACCTACGAAATATCTTAAGAGCTCATAATAGAGCATCTCACTTCTAAGGCCCAAAGTGGTGGGCCTTTTTTTATTCTACTTCGCCAGAAAACCACATGCTTTTTAAAGCTGGAGATGAATGGCAAGTAGAACCCTTCGAAGCTTTAGCGAAGTAGGGTAGGCTTCGAAGAATTCCGCGCGATACAACGGCCTAAAGGCCGTTGAGCGCTTCATTTAGTACAAAAATATATGTTAAAGGTTGAAAATATGAGTTTAAAAAATGATATACTCAATTGAAATTATTTATGAAAGGAGATTCACATGAATGCTATTTTAATTCGTCTCTCTCTATTTACGTTACTTGCAACGTATTCATCTTTCATAATGAATTCAGCACCTAAAGATTTGGTGACAATCACCACAAAAAATAATTCTGATACGAGACTCATTCTTTTTACGAATACCGCTAGCAATAAACCTCCCATACCTAAGTTGGTTGATAGCTCGGCAGAAGCAATTGCTCATACAGAAAACAACATTGAAGAAACTATGGAAAATCTTGAAAAGCATATGAATCAGGAAATACAAAAATTGCATTTTCTCATTACTCATTATGAAACACAACTCAAAGAAACTGATTCATTTACCAATTATCAAAAAAAATATCGAAAAAGAAGAGTGAAAAAATTTCAAGCAATATTATCCGAATGCATGGAAGCTTTTCCAAGCGTGAAAAAGTAAGATTCAATTATCATAGTTTCCTGATTCCTATGTAGCAAAACAGCTCATTAATAACACGTAAATAACTAAACAAAATCATCATTAATGGTTATACTAATGTTATATTAATAGATATTTTAATGGAGCCCCTTCGTTAGGTCCTATGAACCATACTCAGGATGATATGGAAAGCAGATATTATAAAAAAAATTTTATGCAGAAAACGTCAGTTTACATATTAAAATGTGCTGATAACTCTTATTATATTGGACATACTGATAATATAAAAGAAAGATTGATTAGTCATTTAACAAGAGCAAACAAAGATTGTTATACCGCAAATAGATTGCCTGTTGAACTAATTTTTGTAAGAGAATTCAATACTCGTGATGAGGCATTTATTTTTGAACGACAGATAAAAAAATGGAGCAGGAAAAAAAAAGAAGCTTTAATTATAGGCGATTTTGAAGCTCTAAAGATATTAGCAAAAAGAAAAAAATAAAATGATAACTCCATATCATCCTGAGGATGGACCGTAGGGACTATCGTCGTTCGATACGCTTGCACTACTCACGATGATCTGGAAAGTTAACATCTTATTATTTTTAAATGTGTAATCCTTATCATCCTGAGTGTGGCCGGAGGCCCTATCGAAGGAGGACAGAAAACGGTTTTCTAGAAATAGCAGATCCTTCCAAGAAAAGTCGTAAATATAGATTGACTCCAAAATATGAAAAATTATTTTCTTCTTAAACTATCGCAGCTTCAAGGTTACCACAGCTAGCAAACACAAAATCAAAGAAATAATGCCAAAGCGGACGGTAATTTTAGATTCTGGCCAACCAAGCAATTCAAAGTGATGATGAATCGGCGCCATTTTAAAAATGCGACGGCCAAGATATTTAAATGAAAATACTTGCATCATAACCGATATCGTTTCAAGCATGAATAGGCCACCAGCAATTGGCAGCAATAATTCCTGCTTTGCCATAATTGCCATCAGAGCAAGGCCGCTTCCAAGAGCCAATGAACCGACATCCCCCATGAAAATTTGGGCAGGATAGGTGTTATACCATAAAAATCCGAGAGAAGCGCCCACCAAAATTGAACCAAGCACGGTAACTTCTGCGCATCCAGCAAAGGGAATATGCAAATAAGCTGCGATTTTAGTGTGGCCAGCTAAATAACAAATTAATGAAAATGTGGCAAAATTAGGCATTAATGATCCAATTGCGAGCCCATCAAGGCCATCGGTTAAGTTTACCGCATTACTCGTGCCCACTAAAATGAACATCACCCACAGCACAAAAAACCAACCAATATCAGGTTGCAGCGATTTAATAAAGGGGAACACAATAGTAGTATCCACCACATGAGAGATAACTAATAGAAATGCCACAATAAAAGCCGCAAGAATCTGTAATCGAGATTTAATTTTTGCCGAAATGCCTTTTTTAGATCTAATCTTTTGCCAATCATCCCAAAAGCCAATTGCGCCGAAACTTACAATACACCATAAAAAAATCCACACTCTTGGATCTGATAGATTGCACCAAATCAAAGCACTGAGTGATACCACCATTAATATGAATATACCCCCCATGGTAGGCATATCATCTTTGGCGCGATGACTTTCAGGAGTCAATTCACGCGCCTTTGACCTAAAGAGCAATTTTGATTTTTCAATAAACCAATTACCCAAGATAAAAGAAAAGAATAAGGCGCTCAAAAGAGAACAAATTGCGCGAACACTGACATAGTGAAAAACATTAAAAACAGGCCATGACTGTTGAAGGTAGGCCGCAAGATGATATAACATTATTAATCTCAGTTAGGATAAAAAAGGTTTACTTATCACAAATAGCTATAAAAATATATTAATATTATATCAATTGTAAATTAAATCAATAAAAACAGACCCCATTTGACTTACAATCTCACTTATTTACAATGAAAGGTGACAATTAAATTGTAACCTTCAATTTCCAAAAACACACTCTATCAGTTTTTAGACATATTTTTTTTAACCCCTAGACACGGGAGGAACCTTATGAAGTGTCATTCATCATTGAAACTAATATGCGCACCTGAGCGCACACCAATTAAAATTGAAAGTTCGCAGTCTTTGACGGAGAACTTTCAAAAAAAATCTACGTTACGCAACAGCATGTTAGCCCTTATTCTTGCAGGAGCTTTTGCAACTCATCAAGCATCAGCTTCTTGCGATGATATTGATACCATGCAAGAATTTATTAAAACTCACTTACAAAATGTATCTCCTGAGGTAATCGTTGGCTATGAAAAGTATGAACACTTGTTTCAAGATCTTCTCGAGCAATTTCTAAGCAGAGATGATCATCGATCGATAGCCACCTTTGTACCTCTGTTTGATAAAGTACTACTTGATTTCAATCAGAACATTGTAAATCATCCACTTTACGCAAATGTTCAAAAGGCGACTCATCGTATACATGATAGATTTAGTAAGCTCGTGAATGTACTCAGAGGATATATTGGAAAAAGAGATGCTTATTTATCATTAATAGCAGCAATTTCATCCTATATTGATTTAGTACCAAAAAAAGTAAGGTCTCGCTATAATTTTGGATCTTTAGCTGGCGCAATGCGCCATAGATTAAGTAGTCGCTCATAAGAGTACTTATTATTCTTCTGAAAAATTCCTAATGGATGGGGAAATTGAGGTTATAAAGATATCTTTGCAGTATCTTTACTTTAAGCAATTCTATCAATCCTAAGATAAAAAAAATTATCTTAGGATTGATCTTTTAAAAAAAGGCGATAGTTGAAAACAATAAATCTGAGATTAAGCACATCGTTCTATTTCTTACTCATGACTTCGCACAGTCTATATGCCAATGAAGATATAGAATCAATAAAAAAAACTATTATCAGTACTCTGACTCATGCAAATCAATCCGCGCTTGCCCCCTTTCAAATATTGAGTCAACAATACGAGCAATTGGTAACCAATTTTTTTGATAAACAAAATCATGAGTCACTTAAAAAACATGTCTCACATATGGAAAAATATTTAAACGTCCTCTTAAACGTCATTAAAGATCCGCAATTTATTTCTGTACGCGCAAACTTAGTGGCTTTATATCCCCACATATCAGAATTAGTGACTATGTTCAAAAATTCATTAGGGTCTAAAAATTATGTCTCACTTGGCTGGAAAGTAAGAAGCTTTAAATTTTTATTGCCCGACTCAATCAAAAAAATGGGCGACTTATCTCTCTTTTGGTGCCTAAGACACAGGATTTTATCGTAAGAATCCCTTGATAGTACTTATCAGTTCAAGTACACTCTAAAAGGACTGATCCTTCGACACCAGCTTCGACTCGCGATCAAAATCGCGCGCTCAGCAGGGCTCAGGAAAGGCGGGGAAAAAAATTTTTTAGCCTTGGGATAAAAAAATATTATGACTATTAATTCTGGGTATGATTTTGATGTTATTGTAATTGGTGGCGGACATGCCGGCATAGAAGCTGCGCATTCAGCTGCAAAAATGGGTTCTCGCACCCTCATGATAACTATTAACCTCGATAATATTGGCTTGATGCCTTGCAACCCTGCCGTTGGCGGCGTAGGCAAAGGGCACATCGTCTATGAATTAAGTGCTTTAGGCGGTCTCATGCCAAAACTCTGCACCCAAACTTATTTACAAGCCCGCATGCTCAATACCCGCAAAGGCCCAGCCGTTCAAGGACTGCGCCTTCAAATCGATAAATATGCCTATAATCAACTCGCAAAACAAATTCTTGAGCACATGGACAATCTCACCTTGCGCATGGGAATGGTGGAAGAAATACTCATTGACTCAGCTCGAAATGTGCGCGGTATTCGCACCCGCGATGGCGCAGAATATTTAGCACCAACAGTGATAGTAACCACCGGTACTTTTTTAAATGGCAAAATTCACATTGGCCCGACCAATTATACCGCAGGCCGGCAAGGCGAAGAAGCTTCAATGAATTTGCCCGATTTTTTAAAAAAACAGGGCATCAAATTAGGACGCTTAAAAACAGGAACTCCGCCAAGATTATTGCGCTCAAGCCTTGATTTTTCTCTCATGGAAAAGCAAGAACCTGATAACCTAAACTATTTATTTGAATTTTATCCGCATAAAGCGGTAGAAACGCGCCCTTGCTATATTACTCATACCAATCAAACGACCCATGAAATCATTCGCTCCAACCTGCATCTTTCTGCCATGTATAGCGGCAATATTCAAGGAATCGGCCCACGCTATTGCCCTTCGATCGAAGATAAAATTGCGCGATTTCCTGATAAAAATTCTCATCACATTTTTGTGGAACCTGAAGGCGCAAGCACCGAAGAAGTGTATCCAAATGGACTTTCAACTTCATTGCCTTTCAACGTGCAACGCCAATATATCCAATCGATTAAAGGATTTGAGCAAGCAGTAATTTCGCGCCCAGGCTATGCAGTTGAATATGATTTTGTGATGCCAAATCAATTACATCCAACGTTGGAAGTCAAATCAGTGTCTGGATTATTTTTGGCTGGCCAAATTAATGGCACCACGGGGTATGAAGAAGCAGCGGGCCAAGGAATTGTTGCCGGCATTAATGCGCATAATAAAGTACACAAAAAGGCCCCTTTTATTTTAGACCGCACAGAAAGTTATATTGGCGTTATGATTGATGATTTAATTACTATGAGCGTTGATGAACCCTATCGCATGTTTACTTCACGCGCTGAGCGCAGATTATTGCTTCGCCAGGATAATTCCTTTTTACGGCTGACCGATCGCGCTTATAACTTGGGATTAATCGAAGAGCAACTGTATACTGATTTTAAACAAGAAAAAAACATCATCGAACAAACGCTGCAAGATATGCGCGCAGGGCACAATTATGCAGATCTTTTGAGATTGTATGGCGAACTTGAATGCAACGCGGATGCAATTCGCCAAAGTTCCAAATTTGAGCTTTCCGATCGTGCAGTTCAAAATCTTTATGCACAAGTTCGCTATGAACCTTATTTAAAACGTGAAAAACAAGAAGTTGAAAAACATCAGCAATATCAAGAGCTTTTGATTCCTGCAGAATTTGATTATAAAGATATGCCAGGATTATCTAAAGAATTACAGCAAAAGCTTTCGCGACAAAAGCCACAAACAATCGCTCAAGCATCTTTGATTCCAGGCATGACTCCCGCGGGAATCTCTTTATTGATATTCAGAATACGAAAACGTTCATGCTCATCCTCCGCTCTCCCTGACCACTTCGTCTCGCTTTGCTCGCTCAGGACTGAAGGCCCAAGGGAAAAAAGCAATTAGGGTCAGCCTGCCCGCCGAAGCTGAATGCGAAGGCTGGGTCCTTAAGCAAAAAAGTTTGCTCCATAGCAAAATAAGTAACTATTGTATCGTGCTCAAAAATTCACTATAGTTATTAAAAAAGTTATAACGTTATTGTAGAGGAAAATATATGATTCAATTTTCAAAAAAATGGTTATTATTAATTATAGTGCCGTGCTTATTAGTGCCGTTTATTATTATCACGCAAAGAGCACCTGATGCAAAAAAAACAGACAATATAGTTTTAGTAAAAGCAGAAAATAAAATAGACCTGAGCGAAAATTCTAGAGATCAACAACGCAAGATCCAAACTCAACTCGTTCCAATGCGCACTGCAGAATCTAAAACTCAAAAGCAACCTCATAAAAACAAACAATCCTCTCCGCAAATTGAACATCCTATTAAATTAGTTTCTCATACTGCCCCTCGAGTTCAACAACCTCAGGCTCAAAGACAACAACGTGCCCCACAAATTCAACACCCTAATAGATTAGTCAGAACTGATGTACCAACCCCAGCCGAGCAAAGACAAGTAGATTCTGCGCTCAAAAGAATTACTTTAAAAGCAGACTGGGATAAAAATACGCTCGCCTATAAACATTGGACCGGCAGATATCGCCCAAGCTCCTGGGTTTTAAAACTTAATGGCAAAGTAGTGCTTACCTATAATGGTCGCGAATATGAATTTAAAACCAAACATCTAGAAATTGATCCAACTAAAATATTAAAAGCGCACTTTGATTGGGAATTTTTAAATGGCAGACGTAAGGGCTGGAAAGAAATAGACTATAAAGTAAATCAAAATGCTGATAAGCTAGAGCTTGCATTTGATTGGAAAAATGAACCTTGGCAACTTACTATAGCAAATACTTTACCAATTACCACTCGCAGCAGCGATAACAAAAAAGAGTAAAATCAATTATGATGAAAAGAGAATTATTACACATTTGGGGCCCATTTTCAATTTATAGTTATGGATTAGCTATGGCAATTGGCGTTTTGGCCTTCATGTGGTTAGCCTTGCGTCATCCTTGGCGTGCCGCAATCATATCAAAAGAAAAATTTATAGAAACAGTGTGCATAAGTTTAATCGTTGGTTTAGCAGGCGCACGCCTATTATTTATTATAAATTCTTTACATAAATTTGATTCATTTGGTGAATTATTTTCCTTGTGGAGCGGCGGCCTTTCAGTGCTTGGCGGAATCATAGCAATTCTAGCGTTTCTCCCTTGGTATCTCAAAAAAATCAAGGTACCTGTATTTCCTTTACTGGATTTAGCTGCTCTTTTTGCGCCACTATTGCATGCGATAGCTCGATTGGGCTGCTTCATGGCTGGATGCTGCTATGGACAAATCACCAATGTGCCTTGGGCGGTTATATATACTGATACACAAACTGAAGCTCCTCTGCATGTCCCCTTACATCCAACGCAGTTATATACTTCAGCGCTGTTATTTATTACTTTTTTATTCTTTTATTTTGTATTACAAAAAAAAGTACGTTGCTCCGGGCAATTGTTAATGATCTATCTTATGGTCGAAGGATTTTTACGCTTTAGCATGGATTTTGTACGTGCTGACATAGAATATTTTACCTTTGATTCAGCACACCTCTTTTCTGCACATCAATGGATTGGACTTTTGATGTGTCTTGGAAGTTTCATTGGATTTGTAATTGCAAGCAAACGATGCAACCCATTACCAGTTCAACAAACGCAAGCTTAAGGTTTTGCCATGAACCTTTTTAATTTCATCAAAGCGAATATTTCTATTCTCGATGTCGTGAGTGAATACGCCACGCTTAAAAAAGCTGGACTGTATTGGAAAGGACAATGCCCTTTTCATAATGAAAAAACTGCTTCTTTTACGGTCAGCCCTCACAAAGAAATCTTTTATTGTTTTGGATGCCATGTGGGCGGCGATGTGATTTCATTTATTGAAAAAGTAGAAAACTGCTCCCCAATCGAAGCAGCAAACCATTTAATTGATCGCTATAAATTAAATCCTCCGGCTGATCTCAAGCTCGTTAGCTCAGAAACGAGCACCCAAGAGCGCGAGCGTTATCATGAGCTTTGTAAATTAGTTTCACTCTGGTGCAATGAAAATTTATTAAAAAGCCCTTCACTTGGAAGTTATCTGCAAAAAAGAGGCTTTACTAAAGATTCAATTACCTATTTTTCTCTTGGCTATTTTCCTGGCGGCATTGCAGCAATTAAAAATTTAATAACCGCAATGACAAAGCACTCATTCTTACCCAATGATTTGCTTGAAGCGAACATTTTAAGTGAGGGGAAAACGATTCTCTATTCACCTTTTGAAGATCGCCTTATATTTCCAATCAAAGACCACTTAGGACGTTTTTGCGGATTTGGCGGCCGCGTTTTTAAGCCCAATGATGAACGCCCAAAATACTATAATTCTCGGGAAAATGATTTTTTTCAAAAAGGAACCATTCTTTTCGGGCTTGATTCGGCAAAAAAAAGCATTCAAGAAGCTGAAAGTGCTTTTTTGGTTGAAGGATATACCGATTGCATGGCAATGGTGCAGCATGGATGGACTAATACGGTAGCCACTTTAGGAACTGCATGCACCATTGAACATTTAAAATTACTTTCACGTTATGCAAAATCTTTATATGTTCTTTATGATGCAGATAAAGCAGGCCATCAGGCAATGCTACGGCTTACCCAATTATGTTGGCAAGTAAGCCTAGAGCCCAAAGTTATTTGTTTGCCCCCCAAAGAAGACCCCGCTTCTTTTTTGACCAGCGGAAATGATCTCAAGCCACTCATTAAACAAGCCAAAGATATTTTTATCTTTTTTATCGATTCTTTAGGTTCAGAGTTTGCTTCTAAACAGCTTGGTGATAAAATAGCCCTTATCCGAAAACTGATTGATATTGTTCATAATATCGAAGACCCATTAAAACGGGATATCTTACTTCAAAAGGCTTCAAAAGTATTGGATGTACCACTTGAAACGATGCAAAATGAATTAAATCGCTCATTAGACCGCAAAACAAACCATGCCACATCTGAAGAAGATTATGAGCATGAGCAAGCTGTTCCCCCCACTTTTCAAAGATTGGAGAAGAAGATATTTTGCGCTATAATTAATAATATGCAATTATTCAATAATAATAATGAAAAATATCTACTCGAGTATCTTCCTTCCCCTTTACGTGATATACTAAAAAAACTAAAACTAGAAAAAGATGCCGATGCTGGGATAGATTTTATCCAATTTTTCGACAAGCTTCATGATAAAGAAAAGCTTTATGTAAGCTCGCTATTGTTAGAAAATGAAGAAGAAACTCAGCCAAGTACCTTTGAACAGTTGTTACTACAGTTGCATAAAAAGAATTGGAAAGTCATTGTTCATGATGTAAAAACTCAGCTTGCTCAGGCAAAGAATGAGGGTGATACAGAAAAAATTGAAAAAATATTACATGACTTTCAAGTATTGAAGCAAACGATAGTTAAAAATTTTGTATAAATTATAGGGACACAAAATATATGGTTAAAAAAAATAAAGAGACAGTTAAAAAAACTGCAAGTAAAACATCCCCTATGGTAAAAACTTCCAATAAAACAAGTGCCTCAACTAAAAAACCTAGTAATGCTCATGCCAAACCAACGACCAAGGTTATGCCGCAACCAGCAAAACCAATAGACAAAGCATCTGCTAAAACACTGCTGTCACCATTAAAAAAAGGAAAAGAACTAGCAAAGCCTGGCAAGCTCATTGGAAAAAGTTCGCGCCCAATGCCGGCAGCAAAAGGTAGTACCTCTGCCTCAGCGCCTCTAAAACCTTCTGAGCTCGATCATAAAAAAGAGCTCATCGAGGAATTTATTGAAAAAGGCAAACGTAATAGCATTTTAACGTATGAAGAAATCATTGAGTTCTGCGATAAAAATCATTTGGTGGAACTAGAAACCAATGAGCTATTGCGTACACTCGAAAAAGAAAACGTTGAACTTGTTACACAAGAAGAATTAGAAAGTACCAATCAAGAACTCGATTATGAACATGAAGATGCGAGCTCCCGCGGCCAAAACATTAAGGCCAAATTAGAAACATCGCTTGATTTACAAGCAGAGCACCTTGAAGATGAAGATGCTGCTGCTGAAGATACTGCTGAAGATGAAGTGGAAGAACCAGAAGCAGTCCGTGAAACTTCTTCAGCTCAAGTGGCTGATGGCGTTAAATCGTATTTGCGAGATATTGGTAAAATTCCTTTGCTCAATAAAAAAACTGAAACCACCATTGCTGAAATGATCGCAACGAGCAAACGTGATTCCATTGAGTCTATTTCCAAATTTCCTTTCATTCACAAGGAATTTGTAACTATTGGAGACAAACTTCAAAAAAATAGTATTCATCCCAAAGATATTATTCAATTCTCTGAATTTGATGAAGAAAATCTGCCAAAAATTGACGAAGAAAAAAACAAATTATTAGGTACAATCAAGAAGATCAGCGATTTGATTGATAATGAAGAAAAAATCTATATTAGCTATCGTGGCAATTTAGACACACAAGCTAAAAAAGATGAAATGTTATTAAAAGTTAAGCTCAATAAAGAAGAGATTAGCAAAACTATTCAATCCATTAAGCTTTCCAATAAACTTATTAGAAAACTTGGTAAAAAGATTGAAAAATATTATCTCAAAATTAAAGAAAAAGAAGAGTTCAGCACTTTGTGTGAAGCACAGCTTAAAGAACTTAATGCGCTCAAAAAACCTACTCCAGAACAATTGCAACTCAAAGAAGAAGTTGATCGCAACAATCGAAGCGCATTAAAATTAATCAAAAAACTTGAAGCTGAAGTTGGATTGTCCAAAAATCAAATTGATAAAAGTTTTAGATTATTAACCATTGCTCAAGTCAATGATAAACGAGCAAAAGACAATTTAGCAAAAGCAAATTTACGCCTTGTGGTGAATATAGCCAAAAAATATGTAAATCGTGGCTTACACTTCTTGGATTTAATTCAAGAAGGTAACATTGGTTTGATGAAAGCAGTAGAAAAGTTTGAGTTTGAGCGTGGCTACAAATTCTCAACGTATGCTACTTGGTGGATTCGCCAAGCAATTACTCGTGCAATTGCTGATCAATCACGTACCATTCGCGTACCAGTACATATGGTAGAAACGCTCAATAAAATTAATAAAATTAAGCGCACCTTTGTACAAGAGCATGGCCGCGAACCTACACATGCAGAACTCGCTAAAGAATTAAATCTTGATGAAAAGAAGATAAAAAACATCATTAAGATTTCAAAAGAGCCAATTTCATTAGAAACACCGGTGGGCGATAGCGAAGATGCATCAATTAAAGATTTTATTGAAAACGAAAATGAATATTCACCGTCCGATACGGTTGCTAGCAATGATCTTAAAGAACGTGTGCGAGAAGTGCTCAAAACATTAACGCCACGGGAAGAAAAAGTTCTTAAGATGCGTTTTGGAATTGATGTTGCTTCTGAGCATACTTTAGAAGAAGTGGGTAAGGATTTCTCAGTCACTCGTGAACGTATCCGTCAAATTGAAGTGAAGGCTTTGCGTAAATTACGCCATCCTTCTCGCAGTAAGAAATTACTCACCTTTTTTGAAAAAGAAATTTCTGAGATAGAAATTGATCCAGAGTTTGAAAAAGATATAGATAATGATAGTGAAGACATTGGTACTATGGAGGATGATGAATAAACATGAGTAGTTCATCTTATAACCTTGAAAGTCTCCGGCTAAAAGCCTGCGACTTTCATTTAAAATTTGTGTGCGCTTTTGCGCACCTGATTGTTTATTATTATTTTTTTTTATTGAGAGTAGGTAAATAATATGGAGTCAATATTTAGTATATTAAAAACACCTATAATATTCTTTTTTGTTGCATTAACTGCACGTGCCATTTTTTCTTTTTTAGAAACAAGTGTCACTGCTTTGCGTCTTTTTAAATTAAAAGAGCTCGCGCAATCAACAGAACATTATGAAGCTTTGTTCCAAGCTTTGGAGCAATCGCCTCATCGGGTATTAATCACCATTTTAATTGCTAATGCTATAGCTGATGTAACGACAGCAGCGTTAGCTACTCATATTACAGAAACATTCTTCCAGCATATTGGATTATCTGGCAGCTTAGGATTTTCATTGGGTATTGCTATCGCCTCAATGGCGATCATTATTTTTGGTGAAATTATTCCCAAAAATTTAGCTAAAGGCAAAGGTGAACGTTTATTCAAATCAATGCTTTGGCTCACTAATCTTCTGTATTATGCCTTGTATCCTTTAGTAAGTTTCCTGATTAGATTTTCAGATTTCTTAATATTCAGAGTAATGGGTAAAAAGACATTTGAAGGTGGAAGTGAATGGATATCTTCCGAACGAGAGATTCAGTTTTTAATTGATTATATCAATGAAAAAGGACTCATGGAAACAGAAAAAACCGAAATGCTTCAAAATATCTTTGATTTAGGCCATACACCGGTCAAAGATATTATGATTCCTGCACCCGATATTATTTCTGTTGATGTAAATACTTCTATTAAAGACACGCTAGAAATATTCTCAAAACAACAATACACTCGTATGCCTATTTATGAAGGTCAAACCGATAATTTTATTGGTATGGTTCATCAAAAAGATATTTTTGTGTTGCTTTCGCGCCATGAAGAAAAGTCCCTCCGAGAAATTATGCGGCCAATCATATTTATTCCAGAAAGTATCAAAGTTAATCAACTCTTGCGGGAGTTTCGTCAACAGCAGATGCACATTGGCATTGTGTTAAATGAGCATGGTATCGTTACCGGTCTCATTACGCTTGAAGATGTACTTGAAGAAATTGTGGGTGAAATTAGCGATGAACATGAACCTACCCCTGAAACTATTATTCCTTTGAAGCAAGGTGGCTGGCTTGTGGATGCTGGTGTCACCCTTGAAGACTTGGGCGAGCTCTTAAAAATTACTTTTGAAACGGAAGATTCAGTAACTTTAGGCGGATTTTTAACGGAACAATTACAACATTTGCCTAAAAAAGGTGAACGCGTTCTTTATAAAAGTTATTGCTTCCAAATTCAAAAAGCGAGCCCAAAGCGAGTGTTTCAAGTTTTAGTTTTTGCAGATAAAAGCACTGCACACCCGCCAGTCGTGGAGTAACGCAAGCTTGGTGTAAAAAAAAATATAATCATTATTTAATTATGGAAAAATACTTCTCCCCCCGCTTTCCCTGAGCCTTACTGAGAAGCTGCAGAGCAGCGTATCGAAGTAAGAGTCGAAGGGCCTTCCAAATAAAAAACTTTGGAAATGTTCAAAAAAATTAAATAATTAATTCAAAATTCGGACTGATCCTTCGACAACTTTTTCGATGCGCCTACCGGCTTACTCAAAAGTGCTCAGGAAGAGCGGGAGGGATAGTTTTTGCTTCATTTAATTGCGTTAATTACTTATTTTTCTTTTCATCTTTTGTATTAGGATTACTGCTATACGCAGAAAAACTTAAAAGCAATGGCACAATGACTAATATCTTCTTCAAAAAAATCCTTTAGTTACTTGTTCTCTTTTGACTCACTTGCACTTAAAACTTTACCATTTGGGGCAGAAGACGCATTTGGCCTACAATAATACCAATCTTCCAGTTCTTGAATTGTTTGTTTTTCATTTTTTTCTGCTCCCACAAAAAACTCATACATAGCTTGCATTCTAATCAATTGCATTAAATCTATATCACTTTTAGCAGCATTATTATCTATTGAATCATCTAGTTTAAGAACTGCTTGCATATTCTTGTTATCAAACTTTTTGGTTTGCGGTGAGCTTGCAAAAGCTGAAATACTTAAAAACATTGGCACAATAATAAATAACTTCTTCATACTATACCTTAATTACTAAAAAAAAGCGCAAAAACAATTCTTTCAAACTCGCTCATTATTGAATAATTATTTTTTTTCTTTCTGATCATTCGTTGATGCAGAACTTGAACTACTTAAAGCGCTCGTTTGCATAGAATTCTGCTTTTTCAAATATGGTTGATTCTTTGCAGGCTCACCCCCATTTTCAGTACACACTTCAACCACAACCTGGCCACTAACATTATCCTCACCCCATGTAAATGGTTGAGCATTCAGGTATGGAGGGACTAAAGAGCCAGATGACGCACTTGATTGTGTAGAACTTGATGAAGACGAGATTGAACTACTTGAAGCATTTGTCTGCGTAGAGCTTGCCAATGATTTGCTCGGCGATTGTGGTTGATTAAGTTGTATGGTTGCCGAAATGGTATTTAGATCTGACAGTTTATCTTGTGCAGGAAGCTTCGGTTGTGATTCTTGTTGGCGATACGATGCCCAATATTCCTCAAATGGCATTGGAACCTCTGTGATACAAACATCATATTTAAAACGATTCTTTTTTTGGCCAGCAATTTCATTTTCATCTATTTTGCCATGCAAAGATATACTTGGGCTATTTGATGCTATTGCACCTATCGAAGAATTTGAATTGCTGGACACATTAGAAAATGCTGAAATAGTAGTTAAATTTGATTTTTCATTCTCTTTTTGATCAGTTGAACTTGAACTACTAGAAGTGCTTCCTCCGTCGCCAAGACTTCCTCCTGCGCTGAAGCTCCGGTGGACAGGATGTAGGGCATTCGTTTGCATAGAGCTCGACGATGATTGACCCACTAATTGTGACTGACTAAGTTGTGTATCTGGTTTTTTTTCCTGCGCAGGAAGTTGTGCAGCTGTTGCTTGTTGCTTTTTTTTGCCCCAATTCCAGTCTATTTTTAGACCTGGCTCAATAGGTGCAAGAAAACCACCAATAAAAATCACTTTGCTCTCAGTTGAATTTGGATTACTTGCAAAAACTGTAATATTTAAAAGTAATGGTGTAAGAAAAAATATTTTTTTCATTATGATTCCTCATATGTATAAAAGATACAGTACCAAATAGAAAATTCAATTCTTTTTTTGTTCAGTTGAACTTGAACTACTTGAAGCATTTCCTCCGTCGACAAGGTTTCCTTCCGCGCTGAAGCTCCAATGGACAGGATGGAGGCCATGCGTTTGCATAGAGCTCAATGATGTGCTCGGTGATTGTGGTTGATTAAGTTGTATGATTTCTGAAACAGTATTTAGATCTGACAATTTGTCCTGTGCAGGAAGCTTCGGTTTCGATTCTTGTTGTCGACACAATGCCCAATATTCCTTAAATGGCATTGGAGCCTTTGTAATACGAACATCATTACGAAAACCATACTTTTTTTGTTCAGCAATAATCTCATTTTCATCTTTGTCCTGCGATGAAATACTTGAGCTACTTGATACCATTGCGCATGATGAAGAATTTGAATTGCTGAATGCTTTATAATGCAAAGAACATAAATGCAATATATAAGGATCCTGTTTGCTCAAAAGCCAATTCAGCTCATCATCAATAGACATTTTTTGTGCAGTTTCAGCTTTTTTTCCCAATGCAAGTCCAGCTAAAACTTCTGGGTCTCTTTTCTCAGCTTTACAATCAATTTCATTTATATACCACTCGTCGCCATCAAATATTTGTTCTGAAATGGATGCTTTCTCTTTTTGATTTTCAGGTGAATTTGATGAACTTGCAAAAGCAGGAAAACTTAAAAGCAATGACATTATCATAAATATCTTCTTCATACTTCTCCTCAATGATTAAAGGCGAGTCCAAAACAAATATTTCAAACTCGCCCATTATTGTCTAATTAGTTGTTCTTCCAGTCATAGTTGTCTAAGCGATAACTACTGTAGAAAGTAATATATCCCCCTTCAGTAGAGTTAGTATTATTCGAAGCGCTTGTTTGATCAGAGTTCGATGAAGACGAGGTTGAGCTACTTGAACTGTTTACACTACTTGAACTGCTTGACAAACTTGATAGTGAGGAACTTGATGATGAAGAGGACGTGCTTGAGCTACTAGAACTACTAGATAATGCAGAGCTCGAGGAGGAACTAGAACTACTAGATGAGCTCGATTGCGTAGAACTCACTGAAAATTTTTTTTTCAATTCTTGGCAATTGGAGCATTTACCACAAATTTTATATGATCGTATCCACACACCGTATCCCACACCTGCATTTGGATTTTCAGATGGACTTGAAGCACTTGCAAAAACAGGGATACTTAAAAGCATTGACACAATGAAAAATAGTTTATTCATAAAACTTCCTAACATTTTAAAAAAAGATACATAACTTGATCAGAGTAGTATTTCCAAATTTAAAAATCTAGTCCTAAAGTGAGAATTATTTATATATTGTGTTC
>Ga0207062_1165_pt1 | contig 17030 bp, 17 predicted proteins | sample Alteio_BWMinCont_28_FD_153266 | JGI IMG/M metagenome (GOLD analysis project Ga0207062, IMG submission 153266) | Enriched cells from forest soil in Barre Woods Harvard Forest LTER site, Petersham, Massachusetts, United States -... | ecosystem: Environmental > Terrestrial > Soil > Temperate forest >... | reverse complement strand
GCGAATATAGATCCACGCGAGGGTGGGGCCTAACCGAGGCTGGCAAATTGGCGCTGAGCCCGTTATAGTTCGTTCCTGCGGACAATTCTGCGGCATATGACGTGAAGAACTTTATCTATCAGGGTGTCCTCCTCGGTTGCCTGTTCGTCACGCCCCTCGAATCTTCATATGCTCAAACCTTCGATGCAACTGTCGGCACTAACCCCGGGGGCGCGGAAGCCAATGCTGTCGAGCAGCAAACCGCCCTTCCCGCCACAGATACAAAGCCTGAGGAGCATCCCCGAGTCTTCGTGACGGCGTCCGAATTGCGCGACATGGTGGCCCGGATCAATGTTCCGGGCTCATTTTCCGCGCAGATCTTCTCCAAACTCACCGACCAAGTGAAGGCCCATCTGGCGGCGAATGTCGATTGGGATGCGGTCTATTCAGGATGCGATGTCGAGAAATATCTGTACTCCTTTTCATATGAGAAGCCGAACGGGCATGGCGACCCGGCGAGTGCCGCAGCTCAGTTAGGCGCGGCCTTGCATGTAAAGCCGGGTCTCCTACCACCTTCTGGTGCGGCCATTGCCGCATCAAGGCTGGCACTTTATGCGGCATTGGTAAGATCGGGAGCAAAGACGCCAGCAGGTGCACCCACCGCCGATCAGGCAGCGACTCTTGCGAAACGGATTCTCTTAGACTGGGCGAGTCGGGGCCTGCGCGATCAGAAAGGGAATTATTTAAACAGAGCCGAGCAATTTTGCGACGATCAAGACCATTTCATTCCCCTTACCCAGAGCACCGTGGCACTGCAGATATCAAGAGGCGTCGTCTACTCCGCTCACGCCCAGGATCTGCTGCAATCAATCGGAGCGGTTGACGCCGGGGAGACGAGCAAGCTGAATGAGTTTCATGAGGCCATGTTTGACTTGGTCCGCGAGGCATCCAACTTTCGGTTCATGCTGCCGGAGGTCGCGAAGAATCCCCATAGGACATGCGAGCGTTTCAGCAACCATGCAGCTGCAGGTCTGATGGGAATGCTGTCGATCGCACGCCTGCTTGGCGACAACCGCCAATTCAATGCCGTTTTTCATGGCAAAGATCCCACCATCCCCGTGGCGCTTTCCTGGACGGCATACTTCGATCATGCTATTTATGGAGAAAATGATCGACCGATTGCCTGCTACAAAAATTCCGGCCCTGACAGGCTTTCGAGTCACGGTTCCTTCCAAACATCGGTCGTTGCGCCGGGAGAGATCGAGGATCGCTATAGGAATGCAAATCCGGCGCAAGGGTTCGGCTACACGCTGGGCGTATTGGCGGACTTCTATGCCATGACCGATCTTATGAAAAAAGCCGGGTTTAATGTCCTGAGCTATCGCGGATCGCACGGCCAGTCGGTTGAGATGGCGACAGACTATTACGCCTGTTACGGCAAGTATGTCGGGTTCAAGAAGCCCGTCACCGCCGACAATGCCCGGGCATGTCCCGACTATCAGCAATACATCGGACAGATCGTCAATGGCCTGGAAACGGACATTGTGATGGGCGCATACCATTTCCCCCAGGATGCCGCGATTACCGAACTGGAAGCGACAGCGAAGAAAGGGGCAGGCGCGAATCTTCTCGACCCACTCCGTTTCGGGCGATGGCGGGACTGATCTGCACGCTCATCTATGTGCGCGGCCAAGCATACTTGGCCGCCCGCCAAGGTGCCGAAGCCGCCAAGGAATTTCAAGAAATTGTGGATCACCGCGGAATCTGATTGGAGACGCGTTCAGCGTACATGCGTATCTCGGCATGGCCCCGCTTACGCAATGCAAGGTGATACCGCCAAGGCTCGCAAGAACTACCAAGACTTCCTCACTCTTTGGAAGGACGCCGATTCCGAGATTCCCATCCTGAAAAAAGCGAAGCTGGAGAGCGCAAAGCTGCAGTAGCGTGTTGCTGATCTAGTGGCCCGCAGAGGCAGAATTGTCCTTCACGGGATGGACAGAATTGATTTCATAGTCTTGATACGTGATGGTCAGCGTAGCGCGGCCGCCGAGGCGCAGACTCGAAACGCTCTGATTTTCCACGGGAAGCCAAAAGGCCTGGAACTTCTGATAGTTGTGGTGGATCTCAGTCTTTGTGATCCAGATCGACGGGTTCTTAGCTGGTTCGCCTTCGACTCGACACACCGCGAAGTCTTGGTCATTAACCCAAATACGACCGCGGTAAAGGAATTTGTTCGGCACTTTAGGCTGAATCTCGAGAACATAGCCACAGCCACCAGCGTCCGTTTGCCGTTCGAGCGATGTAAAATTGTAGTTCTGGGTGTTGAGTTCAACGCTCTTCCGGATCGCTGGTTCCTGAGCCTCTTTCTCCGCATCGATCAACCGCTTGAGAACTCGTTTGACGATCCATTTGCTTCCGCTTTCGGACAGAATCTTGAAATCTTTCTGGGCCGGAGCGGCATAGGTCATCTCTACGATCATTTCTGCATGCAGCGCGGAGGGAAAGCCCTTATAGTCAATTTTGTAGGTACGTTTGCCGTGGTAGGTTTCCAGGGCTTTGGCGCGCTCGCTATTCTTCTGGACCAGCTTTTCAACCACCTGGGATAGCGTGAGTTGGGGCTCGACCGCGATTGCGGGAGGACCTTGCGCTGAGGTGCTCACGGGAAACAACCCGGCGGCAGCAGCGATCAGTGGAAAATATCTGCGCCCACGAACCACCATCGGAGTCTCCTTTTTTCACCTCTGGCGAATAGTTGCGCCGGTCAACTCGGTAAGTCTTTTACCGGGATAGAGTGGGATAGGGCACGCGGGAAAACTGTCCCATTTGGAACATCTTCTGGTTAAGTCGGATTACCAGACACCATCAATTGATCCGACAATAGTTCTCCTGGAGAACGGACCTGTTTGGCTGTACTCGGTAAAAACCTTGCCAGGGTATCGTTCCTGGTGACCTAACCTAGCCAGCGATTTTAGCTTTTGTTTTTCAATGCAAGGTGGGTTCGAGCTGAGTGTTGCGTTCACTCATTGAGACCACCGCGTTAATCGGGACCTTGGCTTGATTCACGGAGAACTCCATTCATCAGCTCAGAATGATTTCGTTTGTCGACAAGCTACAAGGTCATATAGGCTTTGCGGATGCGCTCCATAATGTTGGTCCTGATTGCGGCTGCATTCACATTTTCGCCGACCATTACACCTACTTCTGAGGAACAGATTCATTCTGTCCGCCGCCAGGTCGATGACGCCTTTCAGCGCCATGATGCCAAGCAATTGGTTGCTTTAGCGACATCAGATGTCCACTTCACAGCACCATCGGTTCACGTTGACGGAGCGGATGCGCTGGAACGCTCATACACCGGCCTCTTTGCGAGAAGGCCGGACGTAGTCCTAACGCATCAGTCAAACCGAATCGTAATAAACGAAAACTGGGATTTGGCGTCCGAGTGGGGCGATTGGCTAGAACGTTGGGCATACAAGGACGGCATCACCGAACTACGAGGCACATACCTAGCGATGTGGAAGCGGGAGGGTGATCACTGGCGAGTATACAGTGAAACCATTGTGCCGGAGAGTTGCGCCGGAAGTTCCTACTGCCAGGAGAAATGACTTCGACCGCCACCGAGCCGTGTTGAATCGACGTCCTGCCATTCTGAACTGCATACACTCTTAACTCCCGGCGAGTTGTCTTACCGGATAGTCCTAGGACTCCACGTCTCCGGTTACCGCGTTTACCAGGACTTGACCGCTTAATGTGACTTTCAGGATTGCTTACGGGTTGCCGACAAATCGTCCGTAAAACGCGATCGAACAAACAGGACACCGGCCCGTCGCGGTTCTTCCGAGAATCCGCTTTGACGGGCCGAGCCACTTCAGGCCGAGAAGGCAGATATCGTTGAAACCGTAGGGGGCGCACCGTCATCCAAAGAATGATCAGGAATCTGACTTTGGCCGTGAAGCGCAAAGAGGGCAAGTGCAATGGCAAATCTTCAGGAACGACTCGACGAGTTTAAGAGGTCATTCGAATCCGGAGCTCCACCATACAACGCGCCACGCGAAGCCATCGAAAAGATGCATCGCGCGACAGCCGAACTCGAGGCCTCGGGTATTGAAAATCGCGCGCTGAAGGTTGGAGATCGCGCGCCGAATTTCACGTTGTTCAATCAGAAACATGTGCAGATGTCCTCGGCTGACCTCCTGCAGCGAGGTCCGCTGGTGGTCAGCTTCTTCCGAGGACACTGGTGACCGTACTGCAACATGGAGCTGGAGGCTCTACAGCAAGTCCATTCAGAAGTGCGAGCGTTGGGAGCAGAGATCGTTGTAATCACTCCGGAACTGGAACGTTATACGCGCGCTCTTCACAAGAAGCTGAACCTGACCGTCGACATTTTGACCGACCTGCACCTGAAAATCGCCGAGGAGTTTCGACTTGTCTTCACGCTGCCGGATTACCTTCGCGGGCTTTACAAGTCATTCGGTAGCACGTTGGACAGATTCCACGATGAGCCGGAATATCGACTGCCGATACCCGCACGATACGTGGTCGATAAGCAGGGGATTATTCGTTCTGCCGATGTGAATGCGGACTACACCATCCGCCCTGAACCTTCTGAAACTCTCAGGCAATTGCGGACGCTGACTACCTAGCTGAGCGCCCCCAGTAAAGTCCCGATTAGTCGCCTTACCGGACAACTGAACTGAAGGATGATCTTTGTTCCCAACCACAGGAATCAGCTTCCCCAGACACGCTGGCGGTGTGGGACTGCTGTACTTTCCCTCGCGCAGGGCTTGGAACCTAACAATTTCGCGTATAATCCCGACCATCCTCGCAGGTCACAGGAGGCCTGAACATGTCGCTAAAATACGTTGTTCGGCAAACTCGCGATGTCACGATTCTCGATCTGAACGGACGCTTGAGTCTCGGTGAAGCACAAGCCTTCGGTCCCGGCAGTGGTCTCGTGCTTAGCGAAACCATTCGCGAAATGACCAAGAAGGACCAAAAGAAGATCCTACTCAACCTTGCAGGCGTGACTTACGTCGACAGTTCTGGCGTTGGGCAGCTCGTGGGTGCGTTGACGACTGCGCGCAATCAAAGTGGCGATATCAAGCTGCTAAAGCCCTCTGTCCACGTCCTCGATCTGCTGAAAACCACCAAATTGGACGGCGTGTTCGATATCCATGAGGACGAAACCGCCGCGATCCAATCGTTCTCCAGAAGTGCCGGAGCAACTGCGTAATTCGAGTCCTTCCTTGCTGTCCCATCTCAGGGGCGCCAAGCACATCTCCGGTAACCCCGTTTACCAGGACCCTGAAGCTGCTTCCACCCGTCGAGGCCGGCTGATGTATGATTCTTCAGATATGGGTGTTGTGAACGAAAATGACTGCAACTGACGCGCAGGAAGTAAAGAGTAGCACTGGGCGTTCGTTAGGTCGGCTTCTCATTTTGCTACTTTGCATGGCTATCTTTGTAACTGAGATGGGCCGAGCTTATCGTGCCTACGCCAGCCCACGACGTTTTCACTCATTCTGTCTTTGCGTTGCTGGCCTTGGGACTCGGTACTTGGACCGTGCTGTCGCGCAGGACAGCAACCACTACTGAGTGACACCCTTTGCTGGGGTATTGGGAGCCACTTTCCCGGTTACCGCGTTAATCAGGACCTTGAGCATGTCGTCAGGAATTTTGTGCGATATGCTATTGGCTTATATGAGCTTCGATGTGTTTTTGCAGAGGTTTGTTGGTGGAGAACCCGCGGAGGTACGCAGAGAAAGCGTACAACCGGTTCTCATGACCTCGTCACACAGTGGACCTGATGAATACGGCTATTTTATTGTGACGTTTCCCGATGGCGTAGACGTTGAACTGTTGGCAAAGGGGTTGGACGGGAGTGGAAGTTTCACGGGTTGCGCCTTCCGCGTGCGAGGCTTGAGTTCTAATCTCGCAGCCTTCATCTTCGAGGTCGCCAAGGCTGGTGACATGGTCGTACTGCCAGCAATGGAAGACTTTGTGCCGATTCTCTCTGCACCGGAACAGAGAAACGAACTACCTCCGGATTTGCAATCTGGCGAACGAGAGCCGGTCTTGTGCAGGTCCGCGTCCGAGCTTGAAGTTCTGTTATCTGGTGGCTATGCCGCTTGGCAAAAGTACCTGAGCCAAGTATTGAAACTGCATGGCAGTTCAAACTCCTGAGTAGTCGGGTTACCGGACAAATCCCCTTTTGGGCCGATCTTCGGTAACCGCGTTAATCGTTCAAGTGGATGACGTCCGGCCCAAAGTTCTCGGAACCCCGTTTGTGAACACAGACGCGTTTCCACACAAAATCCTGGCGTGCATCCAAGGGTACTATATTCCCTATGGACAAGATTCGTGCGTGCTCTTCATGTTGGTGAATCAGGGCTTGAGTGCCACTTCAGCTCAAAGACTGACGGGAATGGCAGCACTTCGACAGTAGCACCCCAAGGACCAGGTGATGATGGACCAGAACAATGCACTCAGAGAGCGCTATTTGGCTCTCAGTGATGACGAACTCCGGAACATCGTCATCACCGGCGGCCTCACCGAGGAGGCCTCCGAATTACTCTGGCAAGAATTGCGCCGCCGCGGGATCGAAGACGTAGCTGAGTATAAAGAATATCTTCAGCGCGTCGATCAACAGCAACTGGAGAAGAAACAGCAAGCGCTACAACGCAGAGAAACGTCCATCCGGCTTCACAGCCGAATAGGCTATGGGATCGCCCTCGCCGGGATGTTGATTGGTCTATTTGTTCTTTATATTCAAAGAGACGAACGAAACGGCGTTGGCATGATCATTGCAAGCGCCATGTTGCTGCCATTGGTGTGGGTCATCGCGTTTGTTCGCCGGCTTATCTGGCGCTTGTTGCTGCGACCATGATTGGGGACTAGCGGTATTGGTTCAGCGGCTTGGAAGGCAACTCTGGAACGTCTTTGTGCGTTCGCCCGGCCGAGCACCATTCTAATCGACAATCTGTCCGTGTAGTGCTTTTTTTGGCGGGCCAAAAGTCCGGTTCTGGTAAATTGCGGCGCGCTAACTCCTGGTAAGTCGTGCCAACTCAGATGGTCGACGCAACACCATCCAACGCGTTGATTCGACAACGCTTCCCCAGCAGGAGTGATCTGTCTGGCTGTCCTCCCCTAAAACCTAGCCAGGGTAGTGTTTCGGCTGAGCTAACCCTAGAGAGCGATTTAGCCTTTGTTTTCAATGCAAGTCGGGCGCGACTTGAGTGTTGCGTCGACCTATTGAGACCACCGAGTTTACCAGGCAAGTGAATCCAACAGCCGAGTAGCTCCACACTAGCCGACTTCTCATTACTGATCTGGCCGGGCATGCAGCGTTTTCGCTGTTTTTCCTCGCCCACGACCCCCGCCGATTGTGTCAAGACTAGCGATTACTCCGGAAGGAAGCGGTAGCTTTGACGCATTAAGATTTTCACGAAGATGTTCAACAGATGATGTCCCCGGAATCAGAATGATGTTGGGAGAACGCTGAAGGAGCCACGCAAGCGCAACCTGCATAGGCGTGGCCCCCAGCGACTCTGCTGCATCGTCGAGCACTGACGACTGTAAGGGAGTGAACCCTCCCAGAGGGAAGAACGGCACATAAGCTACGCCATGCTTCGCGAGGTCATCAACAAAGCCATCATCGTTTCGTTGCGCTAGGTTATAAAAGTTTTGCACGCAGACTATTTCCGTGATTCTCTGGGCCTCGGCTAGCTGCTTCGGGGTTATGTTGCTTACACCGATGTGGCGAATCAATCCCTGCCGCTTGAGTTCGGCAAGTACAGTCAGAGGTTCTTCAATCGATGCCTCCGACGGCTCCGCGATGCCTCCAACACGCAAATTGACGACGTCAAGCCTGTCCACTCCCAGATTTCGCAGATTGTCATGCACGGCATCGATGATCTCTTGCCGCGAAAGAGCGTGAAGCCAGGACTTGTCTTTGCCTCGACGGGCGCCGACCTTGGTGACGATCACAAGGTCATCCGGATAAGGATGAAGCGCCCGCTTGATAATTTGATTGGTCACATGTGGACCATAATAGTCGCTCGTATCGATATGGTTCACGCCCGACGCAACCGCCTCCCGCAGGACTGCAATCGCGATCTCAATGTCGCGCGGCGGTCCCCACACCTGCGGGCCGGCAAGTTGCATTGCGCCATAGCCAATGCGGTTCACGCTTAGTGAAGTTCCTGGAAGTGCGAAGGTGCCGCCAAGTTCCGACTGTTTTATCATTTTCGTTTCTCCTCTCGTTGTCGCCACTGTATTCTTAAGCTTCGAAGTACTTCATGTTCTCGAGATCGGTGAGCATCCCCGGCCCTGTTGGGCGCCATCCCAGCCGTTCCTGCGTTTGCGCGCTGGAAGACGGACCGTCAGCACGCACAAAATGCCCGAGAAACCCAAAATGGTCGGCCGCCTCCTTGGGGGACTTCGAGACGACCGGCACCTTCAGGCCGCGTCCGATGACATCAGCGATGTCGCGAAGCGGCACGCCCTCTTCGGCGACCGCGTGATACCTGGCGCCCGCGGATGTCTTCTCAAGCGCAAGCCTGTAGAGGCGAGCGGCGTCGTGCACGTGGACCGCTGCCCAACGGTTGCGCCCGTCGCCAACGAACGCCGAGACACCCTTCTCGCGAGCTATGCTGATCAGGAAGGTGACGAGACCTTGCTTGAAGGTGTCGTGGACCTGCGGAAGGCGCATTACGGCAGCGCGGACACCTTGCGAAGCCAGCGACATAGTCGTCACTTCCGAAGCTACACGGGGGACGGGGGAGTTGGGTGCATCTTCCTCGGTCGAAGGGCGCCCCGGTGTGCTCGCCATCAAGGTCCCGGACGTGATCACCAAGGGACGGTCCGAACCCGCGAGCGAGAAGCCAAGGGCCTCGATAGCGCGCCTGTCCATCTCGCAGTTTGCCGTCCAATTCGAGAAGTCATGGTTAAAGGCCAGGTGTATCACGCCATCCGACAGCTTCGCTCCGCTCCGGAGGCTCTCGAGATCCTCCAGATCCCCTCGATGCACCTTGGCGCCTGCGTCGACAAGCAATTTCGCGCCCACATCTGACCGGGTAAGCCCTAGCACCTGATGGCCCGCTGAAAGTAGTTCACGCACGACCGCCGAACCAATGAAGCCCGTTGCTCCCGTAACAAAAACATTCATAAATTTCTCCTTCGCATCAAAGGTGACGCAACACGGAATGGTTAAAACGACTCTCCAACGAGCTGTTCACTTTTCTTCCAGAGGGCTTCCGCCGTCTTGGGCTCGAGCGCGTAGGCCCGCACGCCTTCGCTGACACCCGTGATGGTCATGTGGTCCGGCGCAATCTGGCCGACATGGCAGTTCTCGCAGTATTGGCCGCCGATCCCGTCGGCAGGAGCGACGACACCGGCCCATACCGAAGTTGCTGCTCCTTGAGGAATGGTCTTCCACTGGAACGGCCCCTTTCCCTCGGCTGTAAGCTGCTTATCTATCTGCTGAATCAAGTTTTGGAGGAGGCCCGGGTCCATGTAGCGACCCAGCTCCGTCTGTATGACTCCCGGATGCACAGCCGCAGCACGCACCCCACGCTTGCGGTGCCGTTGGTCGAAAGCAACAGCGAAGAGGATATTCGCGGTTTTCGAGCGGCCATATGCAACCAACGGGTCGTAGGGAGTCCGCTCAAAGTTGGGATCCTGCAGATCTACGTTGGATATGCGATGACCGGCGGAAGATAGGTTGATCAACCTTCCTCCAGCACGGATCAGTGGCGCAATCCGGTTGACGAAGACGAAGTGACCGAGATGATTAGTGCCGAACTGCGTTTCGAAGCCATCCACCGTTTTGCCGAACGGTGTGGCCATAACGCCCGCATTGGCGATTGCCACGTCGAAGGGTTCCTCTTTTGCCAGCAGCTTATCGGCGCAGGCGCGAACACTTTTGAGGTTGGCGAGATCGAGTTCAATGAGCTCGAACCCGCCACCGTTGGCTGCCGCGGCCTTGCGCACTTCGGTGGTTGCCGTTTCGGCCTTGGTTAGATCGCGTGCCGCACCCACAACGTGCGCGCCGCGGGCAGCCAGAGACCGCGCCGTCTCGATGCCGAGGCCGGCAGAAACGCCCGTGACCAGGATTCGCTTACCGTGCAGATTCACGCCAGATAAAACTTCTTCCGTCGTTGATGTCGCCCCAAATACTTCCACCATTGTTTCCTCCTGTATTGGCCCTTTCGAATGCGTTACCCTCGCAACCGAAGTTGACGAACCGCCACGACTTCGGTAAAACGGAGATTGTCTCCGCAATAGGCTTAGATAACCGGAGCCTATCTCCGGTTACACGTCTTACTAGGTTTTTTTGATATGCCCAGAAAGCGTTCACAACCCGTTCTGCGAAAGCCTCGCACCGATGCCCAACAGAATCGCGAGCGCATTTTGGAAGTCGCGAAGGAGGCCTTCACTCGGTCCGGCACCGACGCCAGCCTGGACGAGATTGCCAAACAAGCCGCCGTGGGGCCGGGAACCTTGTACCGGCATTTCCCAACCCGCGATACGCTGATTGAGGCGGTGTATCACATCGAGGTGGAAAAGCTCGCAGCGGCACAGCGGGAGCTGTCCGTAAAATTGCCTCCGGTTGAGGCTTTGCGGGCGTGGATGATGCTTTTCGTTGATTATGTTGCTGCGAAGCACATTATCGCCCCGGCACTGAACAGTGTCGTGGGTGGTCCCTTGCGCTTGTACGAATCTTCGCGCTCTATGGTTTCAGGAGCAATCGACGCGCTTGTGAAGCGCGCTATCAAAAGCGGCGAGGTACGCAAAGACCTCGAACCCTTCGACCTCCTTCGCGCGCTCATCGGCGTCTCGAACGTAGCAACTGGCCCCGAGTGGCAGCAAAGCGCCAAAAGATTGGTGGACATCCTGATCACCGGCTCACGACTGGCGAACTAGGCCCGAGGATTCAGGAAGTAAGGCCTCCCGGTTGGCAGATTGCTCCCGATAAACGCGCATCTCTTCAGGGCTTGATTTCCTGACGAGAAGCCGACTTCTCGTTACTTATGCGCATCTCCCGATCTGGCTTACTTCCGGTTTGCCGGCCCCACCCGCGATCTTCTCTGTCATACCTTCTTGCTTTGTAGAACGACTCATTTAGGCTGAACGGGGAATCAAAATTCCTCCCGTGAGTGTGAGCGTTTGATGCGACCAGAGCCTTGGCTGCGGTGTTGAAGCCGCTTTCACCGCAATCGGCGGACGAAGTGGAGATCGAGCCCGGATAAAGGAGCGCCGACCTCGTGCATAGCACCGCCTATTGCCAGTGATCCGAGATCAATCGCGATCAATCCAGTGCTGTTGACCAACTCGATCACTAGCTGCTTGGCTTCGATGTCATCGCCGGATGTAAAGATGACGGTACGGGGTTTGTTGGGCGAGAAGTCCTGTATCCAGGCCATCGGCATGTTGCAGATCGATTTTACAAGCCGTGCGCCAACTGCCGTCTCTGCAACGATCTCGCTAGAGGTGCGTCCCTTCAATGCGGCGCGCGATCTGGTCACGCCCGCCAGACTAATGTCTGGCGGTTCCAGATGTGCGTTCGTCGCGTCGATCAGGATGCGGCCTCGCCAATCAATACCCTTGAGAGCGTCAGCTACACTGACCCAATGTGTGGCAAGAATGACGACGTCGCACTCGGCAGCCTGTTGTTTCATTCCGGCGATGGCGCCTGGACCAAGATCAGCGACAAAATCAGCCAGTGTTTCCGGACCTCTGGAATTGGAGACAACTACGGTATGACCAGCGGTGATCAAGTGACGGCCAAACGTCCTCGTTACGTTGCCGGCACCTATAAATCCTACTTTCATGACCAACCTCCCTTCTTCTATTGGAATTGCGAAAGAGCACGCCCGTTAGTTGGTGAAGGCGCGTAAGTCGGGACTTCTATCCTGTGCTGCGGATTATCTGGAAACGGTGCCGCCATCAACTGGCAGGTCGATGCCAGTGATGAAACTGCTCTCGTCGGAAGCGAGGAATACAGCTGCCGACGCAAGCTCATCTGCTGTTCGGCCAGACCAGTTAATATAAGGGCTTGAATCAGGAGTTTTGCTCAGTATGAATCGGCGCTGGCGGTACTACGGTCTCAACAAGCCCGGTCGCCACGTCGTAGACGAGGCCTGATATAAGCCAAGAGGCCGGCAATGCGGGAATCGCCCGGAGCGCGGCAACGTCGAAGGCGACTGCCGTCCGAGGATCGGTGACCGCTTTTGTCTTGAGTTCGCCTTCCTGTATTTGAAAATAGTGCGCCAGCTTTGTGGGGTCGCCGACAAGGCGAGTGATGCCGCAATCGGTGTGCTGAAGTACGATGATGTGAAACTCACCGCCGCCTCCAGGAATCTCTCCGGCAACCTCACCGATTCGCCCGAGTAGTCCCAACTCTTCCAACAATCCCGGCGTGATTCGACCGCCGATGTTACGCATCACGACGGCCTCGCCCGGTCCGATTCCAAGTATGTCAGCAGGATCTACACGCATATCAGCGCAACCGATGATGATCGCCTTTACATTTGGCAGCGCCCTCGGAAGCGAAGGCATAAGCGTGCCCTCAGCAGACTGCCGAGCGGCAAATTCTTTGTTACGTTGTAACATGTGGTCGAGATTGTTCAGCTCGCTGGCTCGTTGCGTAGCACTCAATTGGGTCATGGTGTCCTCCCTTTTCAAATAGATTCCGCAGCATTAGAGTCCGGTACATCGGCTTGTGGGACGTGATTGAATGCTGAACGAAATTACTGTCAGTCTGAGTTGGCTTGCGCGGGCGTGCAGGCAAGGGTTCCGCTGCTGGTTACGCCCTCTAATTCCCTGGCAGGCGAGCGGACGGATTTGCGGAGTGGTGGAAAAATTACTATGCAAGAGCGATTATCCCGCCTTCCGTCGGCTCCAGATCTCGGTCCTCTGCATCGCAGAAAGTCTCGTTCGCCTCTCTTCGCTCATAAACACGATCCCTCAACAGGCGATCTACCAGGATTATGAAACCCAAAGATTCTCTTATACCAAGAGAAAAGGGTACCCTGGCAAGCCAGGGTACCCTCCCGAAATTCTCGCCCGTGAGTTTGGACGAGAGACTAACTGTGCGTTTAGAAGAAAAACTTAAACGACAGCTGCATCGTCCGAGCGTTGCTCAAAAACTGTGTTTGCGGCTGGTTGAAGTCGGCACTCTGCGGTAGCAATACGTTAATCTGAGAGCCGGTATATCCGACTGGTGCGACGTCGTTTATGCGTCCTCCAACCCATTGTGGATGGTTGAGGGTGTTGAACGCCTGGACGCCGAATTCGACTCTAAAACGTTCGGTGATGGTGATTCTCTTCAAGACAGACAAGTCGATGTCATTAATCGGAGGCAGTTGCAAGGTGTTACGGCCCGAATTCGCAAGAGCTCCGATTCCGGCTTGGATGTACTGTGCCTTCGGATTGAGGGCCCCGTAAGCGACAACGAATGGAGCCGCGTTCGCATCTCCGCAGGACCACGTTTTGCCGGTGGAAGGGTTGATGCCGGTGGGCAGGTTGCTATTGCACAACGGTGCCACGCCGCTCCCGGTTCCCGGCACGCCGCCAGGGTTGAAAACCGTGCGGTCCCCGGCGGAGTCGCCATTTTGGTTCGAGTCTATCCCGCTCTGCGGGTCTACCCATTGGCCTGACTGGTATGTGTAGATCGGGGCGATTTCCCAGTTTCCAAGGATGTTTTTCACAAACGCGTTGCCCTGCTTGAAGTAAGGCACATCATAAATCACCGCGAGAGTGAATCGGTGGCGGTGATCGAGGATCGAGTTGGCATAGTCATCGCGCAGGTCCAAACCATTTTGCGCCCGGCGCGGCGACAACACGGTGCTAAACACCTCCGCGGTGGCGTCGTCGATCAGATGGCTGTAGGTGTACGCTGCCACAAATTGCAGCCCGTTGCTCAAGCGTTTGTTCAGCTGTGTGGCCAAGCCATGGTATGTCGAGGAAGACCAAGGCACATAGCCCGTGATGGTACTCGCATTGAATCCCGCCGCGGCGTATGCCGGTACGATTTCCTCACCAAGACCACCCTTGGAAACAGGAGCGGCTGCATTCTGGATGGCGGCTAGAGTTGTGGTCAGGCCATTGAGAGTCGCTTGCGAGGGCGCTGTGGTGTACGTGGGCAAGAAAAACGACGGCGTCACCACAGGCTGCTTGTTCAGCTGAATCTGCGTCGGCAGGTGGATGCCGCGCGTCCCGAGGTAGCGAACCTCGAGGGTATAGTCCTTGGCAAAGGTGTGCTGTACGCCGAGTGTCCAGTCGATGGATTTCGGATCCAACGTATTCGGAGGCAAATAGGCCGAAGTAGCGGCACGCTGGGCGGCAAGTGTGGGGAATGTCCTAATGCCACCGGCACCGGGGAGAATGCCACCGTTGCCCAGGAACGGCGTTGCGCAATTGTAATTTCCAACAGGGGCGCAATCAATCGTGGAACTGAGCTGTGGAGGCAAAGTCAGCAAGCCGAGGTTGTCGAAGATGACGTCAAAGGCTTCTCCGACGCCGCCGCGAATGGATGTTTTACCACTCGTTCCGGGTGAATAGGCGAAACCGACACGCGGCCCCCAGTTGTTCGTCGCGGGCTGCGGAGCGGCGAAGGTGATGAGTCCCGGAACGCTGGCTGCCGAGTTTAGTGCCTGCGACCTGCTGCCGAAAGGCGTGGTTGTATATTCATAGCGCAGGCCAAGATTAAGGGAGAGGTTTGGCCGGATGCGCCAGTTGTCATTGGCAAACCAATAGAGCGCTACCTGATCCCCGTAGAAGACCGGGTTGCCGTTGCTGCGTTCTGCGAGAACGTTGGGGGCCTGGTCCTCCAGGAACGTCAGAGTCTGGGTATATTCATAGTCGCCGCGCGAACGTTGGGTAAAGGTTTCGGGTGCGATCAGTTTCCGCCCTTCAAAACCAAACTTTAGCGTGTGTGTATTCTTCGTCCAGGTAATCGCTTCCGATGCCGAATACGTGTTCTGGATCGTGCTCTGAGGAGCATTGGGATTGGGACCGAGCTGGAGGCTATTGAGGTCTCTGAATACCAGGTTCGGAAAGCTGTCCAAGCCCGGGTAGGAGAAATTGCCCGCGGGAACCAACTGGGCGAAACGGTTGAAGCCCACCCGGAATTCGTTCGTCAGATTCGCGCTAAAGGTGTGGTACTCATTGAGCGCCACGAGATGGAATTTCTCGGGCAATGGGGTGTAAAACACCGGCAGGTTAGCCGCGGTGCTGATCCCTACAACGCTGTTGTAGATGTAGCGGCCGCGAATTTGATCTTTCGCGGAGAGATCGTAATCCATGCTGGTGGTGAGGTATTTGCTATTCGTGTAGCTTGGCGGGACCACCGAGAGCCCTAGGGTTGGGATCGTCGTGCCCCCGACCCACGTCATTGGCTTGCAGCCCGGATTCGGTAACGTCCCCGGCTGCACATATTTCTCAAACTGGGCAACGTTAGTGGCTGATAATCCGGTCGTGGAATTAATCGTAGCGAATCCCGCTGCAGTGGGGGCACACACGGAGCCTGATACGCCAATCTGTCCCAACGGGTCATATTCAAAGTTACCGAAAAAGAAGAGTTTGTTCTTGAAGATGGGGCCGCCGAACTGGCCGCCAAACCGGTTGAAGTCATACCGCGGGACGGAGGTGAAACCGGCTAGCCTTTGTAAGGTGTCGAGTGCATTGTAGTTGCGGTTGTCGTTATACACGTAAGCCAGGCCGTGGTACGAATTGGTTCCACTCTTGACGATGGTGTTGAACTGCCCGCCCGAAGAGTGTCCGAATTCGGGCGAAAACTGATTTTCCAGCAGGGAGAATTCCGCAACCGCGTCATTAGGGACAAAGACGAGCGGGCCTGTCACGCTCTTGTTGTTGTTGTCGACCCCTTCAATCGTGAAGTTGTTGTTGCGCGGGCGCTGACCACCAATCGATGGCCCCGTACCAACGCCGACGCCACCACTGGAGGCCACGCCGGAGCCCAAGAGAGAAAGATTCAACACACCGCTGCCGTTCCCCCGGCTAGCCGATGGCAAGTCCGCGAGTTGCTGGTCTTCAAATGTGCTCGACAGTTGCGCCGTCGTCGTATCCAGCGCCGGCGTGATCCCGGAAACCTCGACGGTTGTAATAGCTCCCCTGACCTCCAGGGTGATCTGAAGGGTAATCGTCTTATTCAGCTCGACAGCAAAGCCATTAATCACCGTCGTTGCAAAATTCGCCGCTGACGCGGAGACGTTGTACGTGCCCACCGGCAGGTTGTTGATGCGATATTCGCCTGCTTCATTGGCTTTTGTCGTGTACTTGACCCCCGTCGCCACGCTAGCCGCCTCAACGGAAGCGCCCGGCACGACGGCCCCCGACTTATCAAGAACGGTTCCTACCAAATCGCCGCTAATAATCTGAGCGCTGACTTGGCCGGCTACGAACAGTCCAAGCACTAGCGCCACCAAGCTGAACAACGTAGAACGAACGTGAAGTCGCTTGCTCATGGAAGCCCCCCTATATTCCAAGATGTCTTAGGAACCTGCTGTCAAACTTGCACGGATGGAATGACCCGGATGGAGTATAAGGATGCAATCTAAATTCCAGATTGAGTTCTAATTCATAGACAGGCTAGCAATTATAAATGTCTGTCCTATCATCAATTTAGAATAAAGGACAGGTGCGCCAGCGAATCCAAGTCTACCTCTTTATATCTAGTTTATACTGCACACCGTAGAACATACGGATTTTAGAAGTCGCAATCCTTCCACTGTGCCCATCCGTCCTGGTACCCGCTTGTAACTCTGCCATCCTTACTTCGAGCCACGAATTTTCTTGGTTATCCATCGATGCTAGAAAAACCCTAAAGGCTGCCGGCTGGTCTCGGAGAAACTTTGCTCAGGGGTGATAAGGCTCACCATGAAACAACCGTTCGATGTGATTTCATAGAAATGGCCTGGGTGCAGGTAAATTCCTTTCGCCTCCAGCAGCTCCGCGGCGACGTCCTCGTCCGACCGTGTGGCTGGAACTCGCGGCACGGCATACCAACCACTTAAGAGCAGCAACCAGCG
>Ga0207062_1164_pt1 | contig 17096 bp, 16 predicted proteins | sample Alteio_BWMinCont_28_FD_153266 | JGI IMG/M metagenome (GOLD analysis project Ga0207062, IMG submission 153266) | Enriched cells from forest soil in Barre Woods Harvard Forest LTER site, Petersham, Massachusetts, United States -... | ecosystem: Environmental > Terrestrial > Soil > Temperate forest >... | reverse complement strand
CGGCCAAGCAGATAGCCGAAAATCAGTTGAAGGAACGCGAGGTTTCCGCCGTAGGAGATTGCCGGGGTGCCGATGATGGTAAGCGTCGAAGTTTCCGTCGCCACGATGGAAAATGCCAGGGCCCACCACGGCGCGGTTCGTCCGCCCAAAAAATAATCTTTGGCGTCCTGCTGACCGCGGCGGAAATGCATGCCCAGCGCGGTCACGCCGAGCAGGTAAGCAATGACAATCGCCAGGTCCAGCGGATGAATGCGCATGGCTGCAGGATTATATGTAGCGGCGGGCTTCGGCCCGGCATCTTTTTTTGCTAAAACAATTTTGCAGAGTAGAGGAACAGGGTTAAGACCGCGGCAAACGATGTCCAAGCCACTACGGTGACCCAGGCTGGGACTTTTTTTGCGGCGGCCTTCACGCGCGCAATGCCAACTTCGAGCGGGGCGGCGGCGACTTCGCGAGATAAGCTGCGAATCGCGTTGGTCAACCAGAGACACGCGGCAGCTGCGGGCAACAGCGCGATGCTTCGCAACATTGGCAATCCGCGAACCCAATACAATATTGCAAGCGTGACAAGCATTACCGCGGCGCCGGCCGTCGCCAGCGCAGAGGCTAAAGCGATTCCGCGCGCGAGGCCCAAGGAAACGATCACCGTTCGCACACCGGCTTCGCGATCCTCGGGATAGTCTTCCGCTGTGTTCACGAGGATGATACCCATTTGGACGGCGCCGTAGGCCATGGCGAACGCCACCAACTCCGGCGATGGCCAGGTGCCGAAGAGCGTTGCGATCATCAGCATCGGACCGACAAAAATAATCAGCCAGAGACAAAATAATTGAGCGAGGCCGCGACCTTTTAGGCGAAATGGCTCGACGGAATACGCGGCGCCCAGGGCGAGGCCAACTGCGGTCAACGCAAACAACTGCCAGCGGTGCAGCAGCCAAGATACGTGCGCCGCGAGAGCCAGCGCGAGCACAGCCCACAGAATAATCTGGAATGTGACGAAGGGCACGCCCAGGTTGTAGACCGCGCGCGAAAGGTGCGGCTTGTATTTGGCGTCGAGATCGCGGTCGGCGAGGCAGTTGATCATGTCTCCGAAGGCAAACAGAAAAAAGAAAATCAGCACGCCTTCCCAAAAGGTCTGCGTTTTCAGGGGCGCGAGTTCCTTGTTCACCAGCAGTGCGGGCATGGCGACGATGGGGATTTCGGCGATACGGAATTCGACGCGGCGGATGACCAGCAGCTCGCGCAGAAAATGGAGCAGCTTGGTCATCCGAGTATGTTGATGCGGCGGAGGTGGCGCGAGGCCGCGTGAACGAAAGCGTTGCGTCCGTGGAGGAGCGCGTGATTGTCGGCGATGAGTATGTCGCCAGCTTGCCACGCGTGCGCGGCGAAGCAGTTCGGATTGCGCAGAAGCGCAGAGACTTCGGCGACAAGCGCTTCACGTTGAGCTGGCGCCATGCCGGGAATGTCGAGCGAAACGGGATTCAAGTCGCGCACGGGCTCGGCGAAGCGCAGCGTGTCTTCGCCGCTCGCAGGATGGCGCACGATCATCGGAGAGGTGAAGGAACCGCCATAGTGGACAACTTTCGCGGTGCTGTAGATGATAGAGGTCGTTTTCCAAAGTGCGCGCTGTTGCGGTGTTGCAGCGTTCAAGAGACGAGCGCCATCGCAGAAGATGGTTTCGCCACCGCTATTCTCGGGCGGCGCGAGCTCACACGAAAAAAGAATGTAGTGCGGGATTTTTCCGACGAACGCGCCGTCCCAATGAAAGGGCACCGCGCCGGTGGTGTAGATGTAGTTCTTCGCATCCGGTTTGGCGACAAGCTCGTTGACGGCGCCAAATTCCCATTCCAGCGGCTCGCCGAGCGTTTTCGCGAGCCGCATCATATCGTCGGTTGAGAGAGGCGCGAATCTACGCAACAAGACGAATCGCTCTTTGGCGATCCACTCTTTGAGAAGCGGCACGTCGATTTCGGCGAGGCTTTCCTTTTGTGATGCCGCCGTGACTTCAAGGCCGAACGGCGAAAGCACGTGCGTCTGCCATGTCTGTGTTTTCAATTAGACCTCCAGCCCGATCACTTTGCGGAGTTGAGCGACATCCATCGCCAGCAAGGCTTCATAGGGCACTTTGGTTCCGTACAAGGACCGCGCACCGCGCGCTGCTTTCCACGCGCGCCACATGCGCCGCGGAGAGAGGCATAAGCCGACGAGAATCGAGCCGCAGCAGAGAAAGAAGATGAGCGCATTCCCGCTTCCCGCGCGCAATTCGAACACACTGATTTCTGCTTCGCCCAACAGCGACGAATCGTAACCGGTGGCGACGTGATGGAGATCATGCATTGGCAGCAGGCCGGGGTTGGGAAATCGCATCGTAACGAAGCCGACCTTCACCGTGAAATTGGGATCCGTGTACGAATCGGTCGTAAAGCCGGAGGCTTGTAGATACAGATCGCGCGCCGCGCGGACGTTTTCGAGTGCGTCGATCACTGGCTGAGCTCCATGTAAGAAGGCGATCCTTCTTTCAGGACGATGGAAGCGCCCAATTCCTCCGCTTCACGACGCTTGACGAGGCGAAACCGGCCGTTCTCTTTGAAGGCCACGGCGTGCCACGGCGTCAGCCAGACGTCGCGCGATTCGCACAGAAGAATGCCGAGCTTCTCAGAATGCGGCGGTTGCGGATGAATGGAAAGCCGCAGCGATGCGGGGAAGCAGTCTGCCACCAGACGTCCCCAGGCGTAGCTCCGCCGGACCAATTCATACGTGCGCTCCTTGCACTCCGAACGAATGCGGCTGCGACTTTTATCTTTTTCGATTTCGACCCGGTCCTCGAAGAGAAACCGTTGAATACCGTTGAACAAAGCCTGCTGGCTCTCGTTCGAATGCAACCTCTCGTGGATGGTTTCGCTTGATTCCGCGTAGTGGCGGCAGAGCCACTCGCGCATTTGCTCGCCCGAACCCGCTTCATCATAGAGATCCTGCATATGAAAGGTTTCAAGAGATTCCAGATGCAGCTGCGCGATCATCTCCGCGATCCGTTCGCCATAGCTGGTGACGTCCGAATCGGTAACGCCCACGAGATCGCTGAAAACCAATCCGTCGGAACAAATAGTGATGCGCGCTCCCGGCGGATAAATTGTTCGAATGTCCGCACAGAGGCCGTCCAAAAATTGCAGGCTCAGCTCCTCCGCCATATCCGGCATGAGGCCAAGCACTTTCCGCGGGTTCGGTGACTTTGCCGGAAACGCCGGAAGCACAAAATGGACCGGGAGATTCGCTCCGACAAAGCGGCGGACGAGCGGAAGGTGAGGCTCTAAACATTGATCACACAGTTCGCCGCTCGCAGCCTGCGCACATTTTTCTGTGCCCGGCAGAGTGCGCCGGTGCCGAAACATCACTGCAAGAATTTCGCGCGCTCGCGCCGTGGTCTCCGGATCCGCGGGCGGATCCACCAAAGGCCCGCAAATCGCGCCGATGCTTTCGATGATCGTGGCAGATATGGGCGTCCAACGAAACCGGGAAACCAGACTGGTCAGTTTGCAAATCATTTCGAGCGCGGCGTGCGTGCTCTTCGAATCCGGCGTTTGGTCCTGGCTCCAGATCAGCAGCAAAGCCAAGTGCGCGGCATAAAGCCCTTGAATCAGTTGCGCTGCGGCGTCGGGCGCGTCGTCCGCTTCGTGAACCACTTTCGCGAATGCTGCTCGCGCCCGCAGCCGCACCAATTCGGTCTGCTTGCTCAGCACGCCGACATTGGTCCGCGGATCGAGCATTTTCGCGAATAACCCGGCGAATGCTTCACGGTAAGGTTTCACGAGCCCCAGCTTGGCCAGCATCAGCGCGCGAAATCGCTCGGCCACGCCACCGGGCGGCAGCGCCGAGGCGCGCACCTCCAGGTCATTGGCAAGGCGTAGATACAGCGCGAGGATTAATTCTTCGTCGTTCTGGAAAAAAAGTTTGGCGTTCGAAATGGGAACGCGTGCCACCTCCGCCGCCGCTTCGACCAACTGCCCCGGCAAGCCGCCCTCTCGCAACAACACCACCGCGGACTCCAGAATCCGCTGGCGGCTTCGCGTGACCTGCGAATCCATAATTGAAAGATACCGCAAATTAGGCGGGAAGCTACTACAACGACGGGTGAGGTTGCCAAGCCACTGCCACACATTTCGAATCGGGATTCCCGCAAGCGCGGAAAACGAACGAAGCGCTAATCGTGCAGGACGACACTCAGGAGGGAATTGTTGACGCGGATCTCGCCGTCGTATTCGATGAAGCCCAGATCCCTGAATTTGTTCATAAAAAAATTGACGCGCGACCGCGTCGTGCCGATCATCTCCGCGAGCGTTTCCTGCGACACTTTGGGAAGCGTTTTTTCAAGCTTGCCTGGCGCGCCATAGCGCGCAAGCAACAGCAGGGTGCGCGCCAGCCGTTTTTCGCTGGAGTTGAAGAGCTGGTCGATGAGGTCGGCCTCGACGCGAATGTTTCTCGCAAGCATATAGGCGATGAACCTGTCGGAGAACTCATGTTCGACGTGGAGGACGCGAAGCATCTCGTCTTTTTCGATGACGAGCACGGTGGTGGGTGCAATGGTTGTCGCCGTGGCCATGCACTTGGACTGGCCTGCGAGGCACCCTTCGCCCAAAAAATCCCCTTGTGTGAGAAGCGCCACAACCGCTTCTTTGCCGGATTCATTGACAACCGAAAGCTTCACGCCGCCTTCCTGAATGTATAAAACGCTCTTAGCGGAATCACCCTGCCTGAAGATTGTTTCTGCTCTTTGAAGCTTGCGGATGGATCTCCTCAGACCGGCCGAGTCGAGAAACGCTTGCACATCGAAGGCAGATATTTTCAGATTCGCTTTTTTGGGAGAGCGAGTGACGGGGCCGGAAAGGCGTCGAGATGCAGAAGACACCATAGCTCAGAATAGCACGATACTGCCAACTGTTCAATATTGAACAATCCGCGCTGACTACCAAAGCCTCAACAGCGAAGAGCAGAAGATTCAGAGCATCAAACGGAACGATACCGCGCATATCCATGGCCCTGTCCGGGCGGTTATCGATTAGAACGATTGTGATTCTTTTCCGGACGCGACTTCTAGCTGCTTCGGAGAACTTTCCTCAGGGACTGGTGCACTTCCAGCCCGCCATCGTAGTTTATGAATCCCTGCTTCCTGAATCGATTCATGAACAGATTGACTCGTGGGCGGGTGGTGCCAACCATTTCCGCCAGAACTTGATGACTGACAATGGGAATCTCGACAACTGATGGGCCTCTTTTATCCAAGTGCGCCAGCCGCAAAAGCACGCGCGCCAGGCGCTGTTCGGCGGAAGAAGTCAGTAACTCCGAAACATGGTCCTTGTACTTCTGGACGCTGGACAACAGATAGGCCACCATGGCATTTGACGCCTTGCTCTTTTTGCGAAGCATTTCGAGCATCTTATTTTTCTGGATGGTGCGTATGGAGCTGGAGGTCAAGGCGACGGCCGTGGACATGCGAAGGGGATAGCCAGCAAGGCAAAGCTCACCAAAGAAATCTCCCACACCCAGGATGGCGGTAACCGCGGATGGCTGCTGTTTCGTTCGGGTACTGAGCCGCACGCCGCCTTCTTGAATGTAGAAAAGCGTGTAAGCTGGGGCCCCTTGTTTGTAGATATTCTGTTTGTCCCGAAAGTGGGAGACCTTGCCGCCCAGGCCGGCTCCGGAAGAGAAACCACCAAGGTGGCCGTTCATCTTTTTCGTGCGCTTCATGAGTCGCTCCGCACCCTATGCCTTCCCTGCGGCTTTTTGGGACTTGCGATGGGCATCTTCGGACCACTGCATGGCTTTGCAGGCGTGCTCCAACGCTTGTCTGGAATGCTCGTGCCCGGTCAGGTGATCTTCTTTTCCGTGGTGCGTGGCGGCAGCGCGGTGCGCGTGCGCGGCGAGCTCGTGGAATTCGGCAGCTCTTTGATGCGAGTCGTTTGGCATAGTGTTTCCCAGCTTTGCTATCCGTTGCATCTTAGAGCAGTTCCATTTTTCGGACTGTTCAATATTGGACACTCGCGCCGGGCTAACCTGCCTCGGTTAAAACTGATATGGATTGTGGTGTGGAGTGGGGCCTGCTTCTGAGTGTCCTGCTAGGACAGCCGGGAAGTCAGCGCGCCGCAGTTGCGCTGGAAGTTGTACACGGGATGAAAGAATGAGAGGTATTCGCGCCAGAGAGGCCAATAATCCAGGCACGATTGTTGTCGTCTATGCTTGTTATTTCCACCCCCATTTCCGCTTCAGCGGTGGCCAGCCAGCGAACGATACCCTGTCCCGTCACCGTCCGCTTGTCAGCATCGAAATTCAGCAGCAAATCAACAGGGCCTTCTCGCAGGTTGAGAATCGAGTGAATCCGAAAGCCGCCGCGACCAAAGGCGAGGAGTCCCTGGCTCAAAGCCGTTGCCAGGCTTGCGAAGGAGGCAGCGAGAAGGGCGTCTGGTTGAAGGCTGGCGAGCTGTTGCCAAAGTTCGTCGCGCGAGGTCAAGACGCGAGTCACCGCCGAGATCAGATCTTTGCGTTCCACAGGTTTCGCCATCATGGCCTCGACACCTAGGTCGTAAGCTTCTCCTGGCCCGATATCGCTAAAGCCGGTAATGAACATGACGCTGGGCTTATAGCTTTCGCTGGCTTTTATGTTTCTCAGGAAGGTGATCCCGTCCATGACGGGCATCCGGACGTCCGAGACAACGACGTCAATCCGATTGGTTCGGACCAGGTGGAGAGCTTCGGCGCCGTTCTCTGCAGCCAGCACACGGCATCCTTCACGCTCAAACCAATCCCGGATGATGGCGCGCCAATCGGGCTCATCGTCGACTATAAGTACGGTGGCGTCCTTTAGTTGCACTTGGCGGCTCCTTGGGGAAGAGAAAAGGAAAAGCAGGTATGGCCTTCAAACTCGGAGAGAGTGAGTTCTCCTCCGTGCTCTTCGACAATGGCTTTCGACAAGCTCAGGCCCAGGCCCGTACCTTTGCCCACCGGCTTGGTGGTAAAAAATGGGTCCATGATCCGTGCTTTGAGATTGGGAGGCACCCCTGGCCCATTATCGATCACCGCGAAAACAGCCGACTGCTCGTGCCCCGTGACTTCAAGGCGTATCCACTTTTCACCCGGACATTCGGTAACCGCGTCAAACGCGTTCTGCAGCAGGTTCAGCAAGACCTGGGCGATCTGCACCTCACGACAAAAGACGCGCAGTTCGGGGTCAATAGCTGGCGTGTCGAGCCGCACGGAGTGTTCCCTGAACCGCTCTCTGCATAACTCCAGTGCTTGTTCGACAATCTCGGCAACGGAGGCCTGCTGAAAAGGATCGGCGCTACCTTCGCGCGAGATCTGCCGCAAGCTCTTTACAATTTTGCTGATGCGATCGGCGGTGCGTTTGATGCGAGTGCTGGTTCGCTGCAACGCCGGGAGCGGCACGCTGCCCATTTCGGCCATCTCCATCAGGTCGCTTGCGGAAGCGTGGATGACGCCAAGCGGGTTGTTGATCTCGTGCGCGATGCTTCCAGCCATCATTCCCAGGGCGGAAAGGCGGGCAGTAGAAACAGCCTGGGCTCTGCTATTTTCGAGTTCGGTCTGCAAGCGCTTGCGCTCGGTAATATCTCGCATGACCTTCGAAGAGCCCACCAGGTTGCCAAGGGGGTCAAAAATCGGAGAAATAGTAACGGAAACGTCGATGTTTTCCCCGTCTTTCCTCCTGCGTATGGCGTCGTACGCGTTGATGGTTTCTCCTCTTTTCAGGGACTCCAGAGTGTCCAGTTTCTCGTCCTCTCGGCCAGCGGGATGTAGCATCGAGATTGGTTTCCCGACGGCTTCCCGAGCGGGATAGCCGAAGATTCGTTCCGCGCTGCGGTTCCAACTGGTGATGATGCCGTCCATCGTCATGCCGACGATGGCGTCGCCGGAGGAGTTCACGAGGGCCGCGAGATGAAACCTGAGGGCTTCGCCAGGTTCGCGCTTGGAGAGGTCGCGGATGAGACTTAAGGTGAGCGTGCCGTGTTCTGTCTCCAACGGACTGCGCAAAACATCAATCAGAAACTCTCTGCCGTCCTTGTGCCTTCCGCAGAGCTCCAACCCGGCACCCGCTGCGCGGCGCCGAGGTTCCTGGCGGTAGTAGTGGCCGTAGCCCAACTGCACGGTGTGCAAACGTTCAGGAAACAGGATCCCGACGGGTTGGCAGAGAAGTTCCGTGCGTGTGTACCCGAAGAGGTTTTCGACTTCTGCATTGACCTGCACGATTCGGCCTTCATCGTCGCAAACCACGACCGCACCCGGAATGGAATCGAACAAACTCTCGAGCAGTTCGCGGCTGTGTAGAAATGTCTCATCCGCTGGGGTTTGTGTGGCTATGTTAGAGGCCATAAATGGACGCGGCGCTCAACCGGACGGAAATAAACCGAGTTTCCCCAACTAGACGTCGGAAGGGACAAAAGGAAGGGGGTGAAACAGCTACTCATAGAGTGTGGACCCATGGAGAAGTTGCGTCAAGACTAACTACCAGATGGATGTGCGTATGCGACTACCTGCAGTTGGGTCGGCGGGATGCCCAAAGCAATCGAAGCAGGGAGGTATGACGGCCGCAGCAGTGAAGCGAATCGTAACATCTGTGCTCGTGTATTTATTCTGGAAGATTGGGAAGGGCGACTAAGTTTTGTCGGATGGCGTAGTGGACGAGCTCGGCGAGGGAATGCAGTCCAAGTTTCTGCATGATTTTTGCCCGGTGGGTCTCGACTGTCCTGATCGTAATTCCCAGATTGGCGGCAATGACCTTATTCGGTTTCCCCTCCGCCAAAAGACGAATTATTTCGAATTCTCGGGGAGTTGGTCTGGGTTGTGTCTGCTCCGCTGTGCCAATCTGATTTGCATTCTTGAGAAATCCCTTTAGAACGATGTCGGATACTTTGGGAGTCAGGAAGAGCTTGCCCGCGGAAACATTCTTGACAGCCTTAACGAGATTTGCTGCGAGATCAGATTTCAAGACGTAGCCGAGGGCGCCTGCGTCCAAAACGCGGCGGACCATCTGGTCGGACTCATGCATAGTGAGGACTACAACCTCGGTAGTTGGACTTGCGCGTCGAATCAGATGCGTGGCCTGGAGGCCGTCTAATTCGGGCATGCTGACGTCAACGACGGCTATGTCCGGTTTCAGCTTGGTTGCCTTCTCTACGGCTTCCCGCCCGTTGGCCGCCTCTCCAATCACTCGCCAGCCGCGGCGAGCGCGGAGGAGTCCGCGAATGCCGCGACGGACGAGTTCGTGGTCGTCGGCCAGCAAAATGCGAAGCGTCTTAGTGCGTCTGCTCATTGATTCGTATCGTCACGCGCACGGTTGTGCCGCTGCTGCTGGAATCGATTGTAAGTTGTCCGCCAATGAGCTTCATGCGTTCGTGCATGCTCGGGATGCCAACGCCAAGCTTAAAGGGGATTTCCCCGTCCTGCACCGGTTGCTTTTTCGAAATCCCGCTGCCTGCATCGCTCACTTCCAGCGTGATCTCTTGCGGCTTGCGAGCCACTCGTATTTTGGCCCGCGGACTTCCCGAATGACGCCGGATGTTGTTGAGGCTCTCTTGAACCACGCGAAACAGCGTCAATTCCACATCAGGGTCAAGCCGCCCGAACTTCGGCGAAATTTCCAGCTCCACCTGGACTCCGCTGCGTTTGGTGAAGCCCTCCACAAACAGCCGGATGGCATCTTCCAATCCCGCTTCTTCCAGCATTGGCGGGTGCAATAGATACGACAGAGTGCGAATTTCACGGATGCATTGCTCCGCCAACGCTTGGCACTCGGAAGCGAGCTTGCGCGATCTCCTGGAGGACGAAGGAATGGAAGCATGGAGCTGACTCAGAGCAGTTGCCAGAGCGACAAGGCCCTGGCCGGTGGAGTCGTGCATATCCCTGGCGATTCTGCGGCGCTCCTCATCCTGCAAACGCAAGAGCTGGCCGGATAGGCGGCGGAGTTCCTCCTCGGCTCGCACGCGCTCGGTGATGTCACGGCAAGTGCCCGCAACACGAATGGGCTTTCCTTCTTCATCATGAAAAGCTTGCCAGCGCTCTTCGAGTATTTTGACGCGGCCATCCGGCATAACGATCCGGTATTCGACCGTGGAAGGGGATCGCTTCTCGAGCGACGCTACAAGAGCCAGATCCACTTTCGCGCGGTCCTCCGGATGGATGAATTCTCGAAAATTTGGGCGGGTCGGATGGAAGCGAGACGGATCCGTCTCAAAGATGCGGTGGGTTTGCTCGGACCAAATCACGTTCAAGCTTTGCAACTCCGCTTCCCAACTTCCGATTTTCGCCACCTCCTGAGCCTCCACCAAGCGAGCGCGCTCTCTTTCCAATTGCGCGGCGATGAGACGCTGTTCCCGCTCGCTCGATCGGAGGGCTTCTTCCGCGCGCTTGCGGTCTTCAATATCGATGGATACTCCGTACCACTCAACGATATTGCCCTGCTTGTCACGCAAAGGAGCGGTGCGGACCAGGAACCAGCGAAATTCCCCGTCAGCCCGACGCAAACGCATTTCATCCTCGGAGGATTCCCCCGCGGCCATGTCCGCCAGCCACTTTTTTACGACTCTTGGAAGATCTTCGGGATGAACTACGCGCGTCGCGTCGTCAATTTCATGCTCAAAAGTGAGGCCCGTATAGTCCAGCCAAGGCTGATTGACGAAATCAACGACGCCATCCGGCCGAAGGGTCCAGGCCATCGTCGGGATTGTGTTGATGACCAGCCGAATGCGATCTTCAGCCTGTTTCAGATCTTCGATGTCGGTGGATGTTCCATACCAATGGACGATGTTTCCCTGCTCGTCTCGAAACGGAACGGCGCGAATCAGGAACCAGCGATATTGCCCGTCGGCCCGGCGCAGGCGCGCCTCCTTGTCAAAGGGTTTCCCAGCCGCCAAAGCAGTGCGCCACTCTTCCACCAAACGGTCGTCAGGATGGAACGCATTCATCATCCATCCCCAGCCGAGACCGTCTTCCAAGGAGAGACCCGTATATTCGCGAAAATTTCGATTGAAGAAATCAGCCGAGCCGTCAGGCAATTTGCGCCAGACGATTGTGGGGATGGTGTCAATGATGAGCCGCAGGCGCTCTTCGATAACATTCGAAGCTTCGTCAGCGTCGCTGTCGTGCGTGTTGGCCCCGGTTTGGCTCATGGTGCCCTCCACCGGACCCGACCTGGCATCCATCAGGATTCCTGGCGCTCGGACGGGCTGCTAGTCCTTTATTTCAATCGGAGGTAGCCACTTACGGTCCCACTGCTTCGTTGAGCCGATAGTACTCCTATCCTGGAAAAATGGCTCGCTGTCTTGCCCAGTTGGGCCAGGTCTACATTGCAGGGGTTCAAGCCTGGAGCAGGAATCCTGCGGATAAACGCGCACTGGTGGCGGAGTTCCAAGCCATTGTGAGGTGCAAGCGGGTACGTAGATGGTGGTACGTAGTTCCCGGCATTGCGGGCAGACGCTCGGCGTTCCATAAATAGATTGTCGGAGCTGGGATCTTTACGCGTGGGCGAATCCCGCGCTCGCAGGCGCACGCTCAACTCGCCATCCCTTTGCTGATCGCGCTTGACTGGGTGAAATTTGATCTCTGGAAACAGACAGGACTTCCTGGGCCCGAATTCGACTTGTAGGTTTCGCCCCGCTTCTCGTGCCACTAGAAGACGTGTCGCTCGCAAGGGGGTTCACCGCGTGGAAGAATTCTTGATCTGCAAAAACCGGAGGTGTCGTTTTCTGGTTTCTCTTCGAGATGGTGCCAAGCTCGTCCGCCGCGGAGACCTTATATTCAGCACGTGCCCGGAGTGCGATCACGAATGGTCAGGCCGCTGCCCGTTCTGTTTGCAAACTCTTGAGGTCACCTGGGAAAGGAAGATTCCGTGCTGCTCACATTGCCAGAAAGCGCTAAAGCCTGAGATAGACGTGGAAAAGAGCGCACGCCAGAAATGACGCTGGCATTTCAGCTCCCAGAAAGAGCTGCGCCCGCCGGATTTCTCCCGGACAAATTCTTTCAGATCGGAGCGAAACATGGCTGTAGTGCTCATCGTCGACGACGATAACGCTTTTCGAGCACTCCTCCGCACGCTTTTCGAATCTGGCAGCGGCTTTGACGCTTGTGTAGCGGCCGAAAATGCGCTCGAAGCCCTGGAAAAGGCCAGGCAGGTCTCGCCAAACCTCGCCGTTCTGGACCTCTCAATGCCCGAAATGAACGGACTGCAGTTGGCTCGTGAACTGAAAGCGATAGCGCCTAAATTGCCGATTTTCTTGCTCACGGCAGATTGCGATGCAGACACCGAGAAGGAAGCTCTTGCGAGCGGTATAACGGCGGTCTTTTCCAAGCTCGATGATTTGGCGACACTCGTCGACAACGCTCGCGAAGTCTGCGGCCTCGAATGACCTCGCGAACATCCTCACAGTGTAACGACTGCCCCATCCAAGCAGTCGGCTAGCGGCGCGCCAGTTTTTGAGCCAAGAGCAGAATGAGTTTGCGATCATCCTCGTTCGCTTTGCCCATCAAGCGGCGAAGTTTGTTCAGAAACCGCGCATCTTTTCCCGAGTTACCCCAAGCGTCCTCGTCAGACGGCTTGTTCTTCAGAAGCGTTGGCAATTCAGGTGGCTCATCGCCTTCGTAGAACAGTTGATAAAGGGGAACCTCGAACGCACGCGCGAGTTTTTCCAGCGTTTCAACGGCGGGAACGGTATGGCCATTTTCCACGCGGGAGACGTAGCACCGGAGCAACCCTGTACGTTTTTCGATGTCACCCTGGGAGAGTTGTTTGGCCTCGCGCATTTCGCGGAGGCGGTCGCCTATAATCATGGGGGGGATTATTCCATTGCGCAGCCCGGAACGCAAGAAAGAGCAAGAGAGCATCCTGTCCGGACATTCGGACTGCCAACGCGTCATTTCACCACGACTGTCGTTCGCATCCACGGATGGATACAGCACTGAAAGTAATGATCCCCTTTGGGCAGGCCTGTGACTTGGAGTTGGCTGCCCTGCAGGATGCGCGTTCGGGCCACCGAGACTTTCGAAAAGCCGCCAGCGCACTCCGGAGCCACTTCATCGCCTGGAGCATTGAGCCCTGGTATAAAACCACCACCGAACTTCGCAACCTCAGTGAAAGTGTGAGGCTCACCCCCCTGGTTGACGGCGTGAACGGCAGTTCCTTTTTTAATTGTCAGCGTGTCAGGTTCGAAGTCCCAGTTCGGGTCAGGAGTCCCCGCTGCCGCTTTGGCAAACAATGCAGAAAACGTTGTGGACGCTCCAAGGGCGACGTTCTTGCAGAAATCCGGGCCAACCGCAGTCGGGGCATTGAAGGTGGCCGGATCGCACTCGTCTAAGGCAACGACCTGTGCCGGACCTGGTGCATCGTCTTCCCCCATCCAGCCCGCGAACAAGAAACAACAAACAACTAAACCGAACTTCAACAGGGTATTCGTCATGGATCTTTTTTCCTTTCGTTTTGACCAGGCACTCGAGAAACGGACGACAGCTCGGACAGTGCTGGCGATTTCGGTCTCAAGTGCGTTTCTGGCGGCAACTTTCGCCGGTAGTCGCGCAGGCGTCAATCCTTGCTAGCCCCATCTGTCCCCAAAGTTTTCTCCATTCTTAAACTATTAAGAACAAAGGCGTTTTCGGAACACCTCGATGAACCCCCTAAACCAAAAATTGTGATAGGCTTTGTGGACTTGCGGTCCTTGCTATGGCTACTTCCGCACCAAACGCACGCCGGCTTTGCTTTGACGTCTTTGAACTGGACGTCCGCGCCGGGGAGTTGCGCAAACACGGTATACGACTGCGGCTGCAAGGTCAGCCGCTGCAAGTCTTGTCCGCTCTGCTCAAGCGCGCCGGCGATGTCGTGACCCTCGAGGAACTTCGGGCGGAGATTTGGGCCGCCGATACCTTCGTCGACTTCGACCATAGCCTGCACAATGCGATTGCGCGCCTTCGCGAGGTGCTCGGCGACTCCGCCGAGAGGCCCCGCTACATTGAAACGCTGCCGCGCCGCGGCTACCGGTTTATCGCGCCGGTGCGTGTCGGAGACTTGCCGGCCCCCTCTGGCGCCGCCGACTCCGCGCCGCCGGCCGACCTGCCTGGCCACCTCCGGGTCACCAAATCTCATGCCGTCCTGCTCACCACGGTCTTGGCCGTCCTCGTTTTAAGCATTGCCTTGTGGCTCGCGCGCACTGCTGGAGCTCCTGCCAGCGCTGCCCCTCGCTTGAATTCCATTGCTGTTCTGCCCCTCGACAATCTGTCCGGCGACCCGTCCGAGGAATTCTTTGCGGATGGCATGACCGACCAATTGATTACTGACCTTGCTAAGGTCGGCTCGCTTCGCGTCATCTCGCGGACTTCCGTCCTGCAGTACAAAGGCACAAAAAAACGTCTGCCTGAAATTGCCAAGGAACTGCACGTGGACGCCATCGTGGAAGGTTCGGTCATTCGCTCGGGAGGGCGCGTGCGCGTCACCGCCCAACTCCTCGAGGCGTCTACCGATCACCACCTTTGGGCGGATACCTATGACGGCGATATTGGCGATGTCCTGAAGCTACAAGGTGAGGTGGCGGGCGCCATCGCGCAGCAAATCAGCGCGAAACTAACTTCGCAGCAGCAGGCTCAGCTTCGCCAAGCCACGGCGGTCGACCCTGCAGCATACGATGCCTACCTCAAGGGGCGACTTTACTTCACCACCGAATTCACGAAACCGGATTCCCTCAAAAAGGCCCAGCATCTGTTCGAGGAAGCGATCCAAAAAGATCCAAACTTCGCTCTGGCGTACGCCGGACTGGCGGATACGTACGTCTATTTGGCGTTTACTGGAGTCTTGCAAAAGGATCCGGCCTATCGCTCTGCCAAGGAAGCACTGGCTAAAGCAACGCAACTGGACGACACCATCGGCGAAGCCCACGACACACTGGGCGTACTGAGTTGGCAGTTTGATTGGGACCGGGACGCCGCCGAGCGAGAGTTCAACCGTGCCATTGCTCTGGCGCCGAGCTACAGCTGCGCGCACGAGGATCGCGCCATCTTTCTCGCTTCGGTCGGCCGGCGCTCGGAAGCTCTTGCCGAGATCGCAAAAATCGACCAGCTGGATTACGGTTTCAGCTCGGCTAGCGCCGAATCACAAACGTACTATGCGCTGCGGGATTACCCCGCCTTGATTGAAGCCAGCAAGCGAGGCCTGCTTCTGGACCCTAAGGACTCGGGTCAACACTACTTTCTCGGAGTCGGTTACGAAGGTACGGGCGAACTTCAGAAAGCGATATCCGAGTATCAGCAGGCGCTGCAGTTGTCCGATGGTTCTCTAACCCCCGCCGTTGCGTTGGCACATGCCTATTCCGCCGCAGGCAAGAAAGCCGAAGCGGACAAGATCCTTCGCGATTTGGAGCGCAAAGCAAAACACGCACCTGCTTCGCCGTACACGATGGCCACCATCTATGCCGGCCTCGGCGAAAACGACAAAGCTTTCGCTCTACTGGAGAAGGCTTACTCGGAGAAGTCGTTAGACTTTGTCTTGCCCCTTCAATCGGACTTGCTGTTGGATCACCTGCGTCTTGATCCGCGCTTCCAAATCATGCTTCACCGTATCGGTTTGACCACCTAGATCTCCTTGGAAGAAACGAATCAACTCGAAGCGGAGTGTAGTATCCACTTTTCCGGTGACTCCGCATTCTCCAGTCCAGCTTGTAAGTTCTGATCGTCCGATTTCGCGCAGAGTACCCTTTCCTCGTACAATAACTCTGCATGTATCTCACCATCTCCACTACGCATTTGCCGGCTACGGATCTCGGCTTCTTGCTCCACAAGCGCCCGGGGAAGCTGCATACGCTTGCTCTTTCGTTTGGCACAGCACATGTGTTCTACCCCGAAGCCACTGCCGAACGCTGTACCGCTGCGTTGCTGATCGAAGTGGACTCCGTTGAATTGGTCCGCAAGCCGGCGGCCCGTCTGGCGACGGCGGCCTTCTCGATCAATATGTCAATGACCGGCCCTACGCCTCCTCTTCGTTCACGAGCGTGGCCCTCGCGCGCGCTTTCGGTACGGCGCTTGGCGGCAGGAGCAAGGATCGTCAGACGCTTGCCGAGATTGAGTTACCCCTGGAGATTCGCATTGCCGTGCTCCCGTGCCGCGGTGGCGAATTGTTCTTACGGCGTCTTTTCGAGCCGCTCGGTTATTCGGTGGACGCCTTGCACCACTCACTGGACGAAAAGTTTCCCGGCTGGGGGGAGAGTCGTTATTGGAGTGTGAAACTTTCTGCCAAGAAGCGGTTGCAGGAAGTTTTACAACATCTCTACGTCCTGCTGCCCGTCCTCGATGACGAAAAACACTATTGGGTCGGCAAAGATGAAGTCGAAAAGCTCCTTCGTCGCGGGGAAGGCTGGCTTTCCACGCATCCTGAGCGTGAAGAAATCACTCGACGATATCTCAAACACCAGCACCGTCTAATGCGTGAGGCGCTTGCTCGCTTGACGGAAGACGAGGACGCAGACCCCGACGAAGCTGCCGAAGTCCACGCTGCCGAAGAAGGTTCGCTCGAAGCACGCATCAGCTTGAATCAGCAGCGCCTCGGTTCTGTCTTGGCGGTGCTGCGCCCAATCTGGTGCGAAGCGCGTCCTCGACCTCGGTTGCGGAGAGGGGCGCCTGCTCGCTGCGCTCCTCGCTGATTCGTCCTTCGCGGAAATCGTTGGGGTTGATGTGTCTCCTCGGGTTCTCGAAAAAGCGGCCGATCGGCTTCGACTCGAAGGGCTTGCGCCCAGGAAACGAGAACGCATCAAACTGCTCCAGGGTTCGCTCATGTATCGCGACGCGCGTCTTGCCGGCTACGATGCCGCGGCCGTTGTCGAAGTTGTCGAGCATCTTGATCCCCCGCGCCTGGCCGCTTTTGAGCGCGTGCTTTTCGAACATGCTCGGCCTGCGACAATTGCGATGACCACTCCGAATCGCGAATACAATGCGAAGTTCGAAACGCTCGCGGCCGGCACCTTCCGCCACAGAGATCACCGTTTCGAATGGACCCGTGCCGAATTCCAATCTTGGGCGCAGCGCGTCGCTTCGCAGAACCGCTATGCGGTTTCTTTTCTGCC
>Ga0207062_1163_pt1 | contig 17101 bp, 13 predicted proteins | sample Alteio_BWMinCont_28_FD_153266 | JGI IMG/M metagenome (GOLD analysis project Ga0207062, IMG submission 153266) | Enriched cells from forest soil in Barre Woods Harvard Forest LTER site, Petersham, Massachusetts, United States -... | ecosystem: Environmental > Terrestrial > Soil > Temperate forest >... | reverse complement strand
GGAAACTGCAAAGCCACATGGCAAGAGATGCAGCGATCGATCACCGGATTTCCCTTATCTTCCCGTTCGATCAATATCTGCTTGACGCCGGGATTGAATGAGGGAGGGGGCTCGCCGGTGTAGCCCGACCTGAATTTTTCCAAAGCGATGTAGTCTTCCTGGTAGATTTTATATTCAGGAAAAATCTCACGAATAAAGAAAACCCCGATGACGGCCGTTGCAGCTATGCCAAGAGCGATTAATGAATATTGGTACATTTCCGAACGCATGAATAATACTCCTGGCTGTCAATGCCTTGCAAAAGTCTCAGTCCACGGCCAGATCCAACCCCAGTTGGCGCCTCGGAAAAACGTTCCTATAATCACTAAAATCCCTTGCCAGGACATAAAGGCGGTATAAAGGAATATGGCCATATAACGGCTGCGATGAAACCAATACCCTTCGCCATGGGGATTCCGGTCGATGTAAGGAATGGACATAAGCCCCACGACTATCCCCATAGGAATGGCAACACCACCCCAAAAAGCATTGTATGCGACCATTTCCTGCAGCCCCAGGAAGTACCATGGCGCTTTGGATGGATTTGGAGGTTTGCTGGGGTTTGCGGCCTCTTCCAAAGGAGCGTCGATGAATGAAAGCCCCAAAATAAGCACCAGCACTAACATAAAGGCGACAAGCTCTGCACGCAATAAGTGGGGCCAAGTGAATACAAAGTTATAGGGCCCTTTGTCCACGGTAGGACAGGTGCCTCTGACAAGTTCCATCAGTCCGTAGGTCCTTTTGACTCCAGGGGCAAAAGATTCTTTGGTGTCTGAACGCTGCACAACCCTATAAGGATCGGGAAGGATTTTATCCGGCGGTCTTGAAAGTCCTCCATCCTTGCGTATACGCCAAAAGTGCACCCCGATCAAAGTGCCGGTCACCAGCGGCAAAAATGCGACATGCAAAACGTAAAAGCGGATCAATGCGTCCTGACCGACACTTGTCGATGCCAATAGCATCACTCTGTTGACATTGTATTCAAAGCCCGGAAGGTTAGGCACATAGCCTGCGATATTGCTGCCGACGGTAATGGCCCAAAAGGCAAGCTGGTCCCAAGGCAGCAAATACCCTGTGAAAGACAGTAGCAGCGTCAGCACCATCAATATGACCCCGATGACCCAATTGAATTTGCGCATTCCCTTATAGGAACCTGTATAAAATACCCGGGACATATGCAGGAATACAAAGAGCACCATCATGTGCGCGCTCCAGCGATGCATATTGCGGTACATCATCGCAAAAGGTGTTGTATCCTGCCAATCCTTCATAATATCGTAGGCCCTATCCTCGGCAGGGATATAATAGAACATGAGGACAATGCCGGTGAATGTCAGGATCAGGAACAAGCTCATGGATATCGTGCCCAGCCCTAAAGTATAAAACGGGTCCAGCGAATGCTTGTGGCACTTGACAGGATGGAAATGCAGGAAGAAATTCTTGAAAACAATTTCAGAACGGTCTACGTCATTGTTAGGGTAGTTGTGGCGGAAAATCGAACGCACGAAACTTCGCGGAATATTGGCAATATGTTCCAACCAAGTCTCTTTTGGCTTTCCCTGAAATAACTCCATTGTCTTAACAGCTCCTTTTATACATTTGGCGAATACCAGGCTTGGTTCCAATCGAGAGTCGTCTTGGATTTGTCGACCATGATGTCGCCGGATGCCCCTTTGAAGACATGAAAATAGACCAGCGGCAAAGGCGCGGGCCCGCCGGTGTTTTCACCATACTTGTCGTAGGTCGATCCGTGGCATGGGCAGGCATACCCTGTTTCTGTAGCATTGACAGTGCATCCCAGATGCGTGCATACCGCAGTTTGCACCCGCACTTTCCCTGACTGAGTCTCCACAAAGACCTTTTGTTTAGGCAGGAATATTTTTCCATCCCTTGTCAGCACTTCTTCCGGACGTCCGATGGAAAATACACTTGGAGGCACCTTCATAGCGTTTGGATATAAAAACCCTAAAAAGGAAGCATTGATGAGCGTTCCGGCGCCCACAAGGCACGCTCCAACTCCCAGCAGGGCAAGGAAGGAGCGGCGTGAGATCTTTGGATCCTTGTCATCCGGATCGACATTCAATGAATTGCGGTATTTAGGCATAACTCTTACTCGTTTGACTCTTCTTCGCGGAAAAGCTGGTATTTAACATCTTCATCATCATCAAATTGCCCCTTGTTCAGATAGTATAAGTACACAAATAAGCCTGCCAGCCCAAGGGCGATAGAGCTGACAATGTACCAGATCATTTTTTATCCTATCCATTGGTATGAATAATTAGTTTCGGGCACGGGCACGGGCACGTTCACGATATTAGTTTTTGTAAGCTCAAGGTTTATCCAGCACAGAGCGTAATATGTCATTAAACTAAAATCGTGAACGTGCCCGTGCCCGTTCCCGAAACTAATTATTTTGCCCGAACAAACCCTCATTTTTTATCCTATCCATCGGTATGTATAATTCATGGCGTCCATAGTCACTGCTTGCGTCGGACATTTTTCAGCGCAAAGGCCGCAGCGTATGCAAAGGTCTTCATCCTTGAGCATTGCAGAGCCCATCTGTATCAGTTCATCATCGCTCATGCTATAGGAATCGACCCCATAAAAGTTGTCCACGGCAGCTCTTAAATTTCCTTCTCCGGTGTCAAGATTAAGTTTCGTAATCGGAACCAGCTTTAAGCAATTGCAAGGGCATACATCGACGCATCCATTGCATTTGATGCACAAATTTCCGTCAAAAACAGGGCTGATGTGGCATTGCAGGCAGCGATTAGATTGCTGGTGCACCTGCTCGGCAGTATAGCTGTTTTCGACCATGTTTTCGTTATGGATGCGCAAAGAAGGCGGCTGCATAGTTGGCAACGACCATTTTGTCCGCAGGTATTCCTTATCACGTTCAGGGGTGACTTCTGTGAATTCACCCACAAATTCCTGGTAGGGTTGGGTTCCGCGTAAATCGCTATCGATGGTCCTGGCGGCCTCCTGTCCATGGCGTATGGCTGTGATAAACAACGCCGCTCCAAAGGCGCAATCCCCACCGGCATAGATTCCTTTGACGGATGTGCGGCAACTGATGCGTTCAGTTTTAATGACACCGCGATCGAGCGTCAGCTGATCTTTCTTATCCCAGCCGTCGAAGAGCGACATATCCATTGATTGTCCGATCGCTAAAGCGATGGTGTTGCAAGGGATGACCTTTTCTGAATTAGGGACCATGACCGGACTGAAGCGCCCCATAGAATCCAAAAGAGATGAGATCTGCTGCACTTTTAGGCCGGTGATGTTGCCTTCAGCATCCCTTTCGACTGCTATAGGCGCCAGGCGATTATGGAGGGTAATGCCTTCTTCCATTCCGTCTTCAATTTCAAATTCATCGGCGGTTTGTTCGTCCCGGCTTTCCAGGCATACCATAGTGACTTTTTTTGCGCCGTTGCGCACAGATGTCCTGGCGACATCAAAGGCGACATTACCGCCGCCAATGACGATCATATTATCTTTAATCTTCCATTCCTTGCCTATGCAGCGCACAGCCAGATATTCGATTCCCCGGATGATGTCCGGCAAGTCTGCTCCGGGAATGGGAAGTTCGCGCGATTTCCAAAGCCCGGCGCCAATGAAGACCGCGTCATATTTGCTTTGGAGTTCTGTGAGTGTAATATCACGGCCGACTTTAGTGCTGTAGATGATTTTGGCGCCCAAGTGCTCGATGGCAGCGATCTCATTGAAAACGATATCATTTTTTAGGCGGTAGGAGGGAACGCCGTAGGTGAGCATGCCTCCCGGCTTGTCCATCATTTCGTAGATGTCGACAGCGTAGCCAATCCGCAGAAGATCATGTGCGCAGGACAATGAGCCCACTCCGGCGCCTATGCAGGCAACCTTTAGGCCGTTAGGTTTAGGATGTGCCGACCCTCTGGCATAGCTGAATTCCAGCGACTTGATATGGGCTTCCTTGCTGAGGCCAAACCATTCGTCGAGATAGCGCTTTTGCGCACGGATAGTTAGGGTTTTATCGACCCGGTCGCGCCGGCAGCTGGATTCGCAGGGCGCTCCGCAGATCATTCCGCAAATCGAAGCAAAGGGATTTGGACCGCGGGCGATTTTGTAGCCTTCAAGGAAGTTGCCGGCGTGCAGCGCGATCATATACCCGCGAGGATCGGTGTTGACGGGGCAGCCGTCACGGCAATCGATTTGGCGGATATAATAGTCTAGATCGGGAATGACCACATCGTAGATTTCCTTGTAGACTGCGATAATGTCGTCGGCCACAAAAGCTCCAATTTGAACAAACTTCCTTAGGGAGTCTCGAAAGGAAGACTGTAGCAAATGCAAGGAATTTCTAGAAATTATTAATTTTGACTTTTTTTATTTAATAGACCTCTTTCGGAACTTAATTTCCGTGCCTGTGCCTCGTAAGCATTAAATATAAGCTTGTTTGCCCTAATCCACGATCCTAGCCCTTGCCCTTGCCCGACCTCAGGGACAGGGACAAAAGGGACAGGGCAAGGGCAAGGGCAAGGGCAAGGGTTAGGATCGTGGATTAGGGCAAACACAGGTGTAGAATTGACGCTAGTTCAATGAGTTGATCATGAACAATTTTGGACATAGTGGTTTCTCCTGTTATTTAAGAAGAATACACACTATAACGTTGAAGATTAGTATTCACGCACTCTTGTCGGGGGATACGGTAGTCAGGGCGGTCCCCATACTTGTACCCACATCTTTTTGGCTTTGCCCTATACCGCGGTAGCGGTCAATAGAAATTAGCCCCGCGTGAAGGAGCCGATAGGCGGCGAACGTGGGGTTTCAACCACCATTACACCATAGCCGCGGTAGCGGTGTAAGAAATCGTTCGCCACATCTAAATTTTGAACAAATTCATTTGAAAGAAAAAATCTAATGGTGCTATATAATCCATATTTCGCGTTTTAGACCTACGGTAAACCTAATTATATCAAAAACCAGGAAACACATCATGTGACGATGACATTTGAAGAAGAATATCTCAAATTTCTGAATGGGCAGAACATTGATTATGATCCTAGATTTGTGTTTGGTTAACGGTTTCTTACACCGCTACCGCGGCTATGATCTTTTGTCTGTCTGAACCCCACGTTCGCCGCCTATCGGCGTCTTCACGCGGGGCTAATTTCTGTTGACCGCTACCGCGGTATAGGGCAAAGCCAAAAAGATGTGGGTACAAGTATGACCTTCACGCGGGGCTAATTGCTGTTGACCGCTACCGCGGTAAGAAATTTCAAAAAATGATTGAGTGACAAACATGATCGGAATGCCAAGTTACGTCTTGGGGAGTCACAATTGGAAAGGCAGGCATGGTATATGCCAAGCTACGTCTTGCCCCTTACTAACTCACACAATCTCAGTGCCTTCAGTGATGTCAAGTTACGTTAAGTTTTACAAGACGAATCATCCAATCCGTTTTTTGATAAAATTGATAGGTCTAGAGAGAATATAATATAAAAGCGATACCTTTTCTCCGTAGACGAAAGCATATCCTTTGAGTCCCAATTTTGGGTGCTCTTCATCTCCGATCCATGCAGCTTCTGCCTCGAGGCTGGGGATTTGTTCCTCACTAATTTTTACTTCCGGCGTGATATACACCAATTTAGCAGTAAATGTTTGATCGGGAATCGGGTTCAAGAAGATTTTGACAGGCTCATTAAAGTCAAACGGGATGGCGCTCTGGGCAGGAATCCAAATCCTTATCTTAGTTTGTTTGGGATTGCTGATTTCCATGATTTTTTCACCCATCTTGACCGGCTTGCCGCGCCAGCCTGAAGGATCATTGATACTGACTAAACCATCAACCGGAGATCGATTGGTTAAAAACTTAGTCTGCCTCTGAGCAAAAGTGAGGGCGGCCTCTGCGCTTTTCTTTTGGTATTCCAGCATGGCCAGTTTAGACGATTCCGCCTTGTCTTCGGTCCCTAAGGCATAAGCGCGGCTCCAGTCAGCATTGGTGAGACCGAGATCTTTGAGCGCCGTTTGGTAGTGATATTCCGGGATCTTTTTATCATATATGAATAAGACCTGATTTTTTTTAACTTCTTGCCCTGGCAAGACAGCGACGTGATCGATAATTCCATCCATTGGAGCTGTAGCTACATAGGGCTTATCGGGTATCACTTCACATGGTGCAACGACACGCATCCTGACGGGAATCAGAAAAAAAAGAATGATCAGCCCCAGTGAAAACAGACCCGCTCTTTTCAAACTGACATGCGGCATAATCTTATGCAGCGAAAAGTGAGGGGTCATTTTTTCCCATGCTGCAGCATAGGCTGGGAGCAGAGATTCGTTTAATTGATTGGCATTCATTTCGAAATTTTTCTGGGCCTCGGGGTCATCATATCTTTCCAACCACAAACCGATTTCTTCATTGCCGGCTTTGAAAGGCTGCCAAAAAACAGTTGAAGGTTTGTGTGCTTGAAAATAGTTCCAATGGTCTTGGCGTGAAGAAAAATCGGAAACATGCAAAACTCGCGGCCTATGGATTTCTTTGAGATTTTGGACTAGCTCTCGCAGGCGCGAGGACATTTCGGTCTGTAAATTAAAGGTACTTTGCCCTGAAATTCCCAAAATACTTACTTTTCCGGCTACTTTCCTAAATAAAATGGCGCGATCATATTTGATGATCTGATACGTATCATTCAAGATGATGAAAATTAAATTCTGCAGATTGTTGGCATTGAAGGCTTTGACGGTTAATCGCTGGATCTTTCCAGCCGCATTAATGATCTCCTGTACTTGTATGGTTGTAGGTGGTTTTGAAGGATTATTCATCATCGTTTATTTCCAATCACTTTTGCGGACCATCTAGTGTGAGGAAGCTCACCATACCAATGACTAAAGTGCCATCAGAATTGTCAATCTCGGCTTCCAAATTGACCGTTCCGCTGACAGGGTTGATTTCAGCTCCAATATGCTTTACCCTTGCGCCCACTTTCCGCCCCAGATCTCTAACATAAATGCGAATCTTTTGCCCTATAGCAAATTGGGGTAGATAAGATGAGGGAATAATCATCCTGGCAATAATTTTGCGATCATTAAAAATTTCTAGCATCGATTTTTGAGGTACTGGCCTTTCATATTCCCTAATATGGAGAGCTCCTATTCTCCCATCAAAGGGAGCGATGACCATGGTAGCTTTATAATTTTTGGACGCTTCATCTTTTTGGGCTTGGGCTGTAGCTAGATTGAATTTAGATTGCATCAATTCTAGTTGTGAAATCAGATTACTTTCACGGAGGCTTTCCTTTACCCTTAGGTCTTCTTTCGCATAATCTATTCCCAATATAGCTTTATCAAGCAGCGATCGATAGACATAATTTTTCATCTTAAGAAGAATATCCCCTTTTTTAAACCTTTGTCCTAACTTAAATGGGATGGATTCTACTGTTTCAGAAATCTCTGGAAAAATTTCAGCCCTTTCAGAGGCATCTAAGATCACTGGAATGACAATCGCAGAATATTCAGGCAAAGATGGATTTGGCGCCGTTTGTGAGGATTCCGAGCCTTGGATAGGCGATTGATATTGCTGGGCGACTTTATCATCGCTTTGCTCAACTTGATCTGAAGCCTCAAAAGCATACAACCATATTGCCCACACGAGAGATGTAAAAATAGCGCAAAGACAAACATAACGTTTCAGTTTCATTGTTGCTTTTCCTCAGTCTCGATATCTTTTGGGTTGTAATTTTCTGTAAAATTGCGTGGGATACCGATACTGTTATTAATTTGTTCAAGATATCCCATCATTTCTGCATAAAACAGGTTTTTTTGAGTCTCCGCATAAGCCAAGTCAGAGAGCGGAAAGACGTAATCGAGATCAGCAATGGCATTGAGATTTTTCTTTGCAAGAGCAAGTTCATAACTATTTTTCTTAGCTTCCCAGTAGATATAGGCATCTAAAAATCGGCTGCGGGCATCTTCGTAAAGGGAATAAGCCACATGAATTTGTGATAGTACTGCAATCGACGTCAACAAACGTTGGTTATAGGCAACACACATCTGATCTTTGGCTGTCTTCTGGGCAATAAACGATGTGGGTATGGATAAAAGGTGGTAGACAACGCGAAATCCCACCGTATTCCAATAGCTGAACATTAAAAATGGGTTGTCATCGTAGGCAAAATCTATAAATGGGGTCAATTCCGGCATCAGCGTGAGAATAGCCTTTCTCAATTCATCTTGGGAGATGGCCATTTGAACATCTATGCCATAGAGCTCAGGCCGGTAATTTAAGGCGATCATATGCAAGTCATTGGGATTAGGGAGGGCGCCCGGCACGGTCCTCTCTTCCGGAATCTTCAGGACTAAGTTGATTTCGGGCGGAATCCCTAGAAGATTCTTTATTTGCTCTTTGACCTGCTGATAGTTCCTTAGATATTGCTTAGCTTGAATTTGTTGATAGTAGATCCGTCCTATCACCTCTGTAGCTTGCTGCAAAGCCAGGGCCCCTGAGTCCACCTGCTTTCTTAATCGCTCAGCAAGGTCTACAGAAATTTTTGTCAATTCTTCCAATCTCTCTGCACTACCCTGCAGCATGGCTACTTGCCAATAGCTAGTGACAACTTGCTGAATAAGATCCTGAGCAGATCGTATATACGTTAGCTCTCGTGACAGCACATTATACTTAGCTTCTTTGACATTAAAATATTCTATGGCTGCATTGAGGAGATCCCAACTGAATTCCAAAGTCCATGTATTTGTCGTCCTTAGCGAACTAAAGCTGGCTGGCGCTGGAGGAACATCCGGCACTACCGAAGTAGAACTCGAAATGAGCAGATTGCTTCTTAATGCATTGAAAGAATTATATGTGATGTCCGGCAGCATTTTAATCAGCTCTGCCTGAACGGCATCACTGTTCAAACACAGTTGCGCTTGAAGTACGCGCAGATCTAGATTATGAATGAGCGCAAATTCTATCGCTTCGTCAAGGGAGAGTTCAATTGTATTTAGATCACCGATGCGCTCTCGGAGATAGTCGTCATCGAGATTTGCAAACTGTGCTCTTTCTTCCACAAACTGGGAAAAAGGCTTAGTGCAGGAAAAGATAATGAGGGAAAGAATACCCACAGCAAAAGGTAGATTCAAGAGGCTCTTATTCAAAAGCATTATCAATCCGGTAAATAGGGCTATTGGTGCACAAAATTAAACCAATAACCGGTCGTTTTCAAAATCGGTATTCTAATCCAACATTAAACCCTTGAACCCAAATGTCCCTTGATCTTTTTAAAGGCTTAGGATCTGGAATTCCGCTTAGCGTAGCGGATGATGACCTATTAATCGCTACTGATTGGGTAGGATTAATATGCGTATCGATTTGGTTTTCAGCCCAGAACACTTTGCTTGCATATAAGAAGGAATATCCTATTTGCAGAGTGAAACCATCCACGAACTTATACCTGAAGTTGATGTCAACTTCCGGGATATAAGCAAACTGCGTTTTTTCGAAGTTTCCGATATTTGTGGGCAGTGCAAGATAGCCTCCGGAAAATTCCTGAACGGCACCGAAGTTATCGAAATCATTCGTAAAGAGGCTGCCTTTGATGACTAGCTTTTGGTTCATGCCGCCCAAAGCGATCTTCGCTTTAACATCTATGGAGAAGCAATCAAAAACACATTCCGCATCAAAGCCAATTTGACCGCCATAAAAATTGTTGGTGGTTTTAAATTCATCCAAGGTGGTAAAGATATCGGGAGTCGTCGTATTGGGGCTGTGGGTGATAAATTTAAGCTTATCGTTAAAATTCCAGTAGCGGAAGCCTATCAAACCGCTGACTTGAAAATTGGTGCAACTGCAGCAGAGATCTACAGTTCTCGTAAAATTCCATTCGGCTCCTTGCATCCAATTCGTGGTCTTTAAGGTAGCCTTGCCAGCAAATGTTCCCGGTTTTGCGATATATACGGAGCTCTCTTTATTTGTGGTCGCATCGAAAAAGGGGATCGCCAGATAAGAGTTGTTAGGCAGTTCCTGGGCAGTAATTTTGTTTTCATTGAAATCATTCGATTGGACGCTTTTTGAACGCGACTCCTTGGCCAGAAAAAAATAGTTCACATCGGTTCCGTAAACTTGACCACTGCAAAAGTTGTAACCTAAGGTAAATCTGCCGCCGGAACGCCCCTGATCACGTGCGGTGCGATTTCCCAGAAGAATGGTCGTGCCAGGGGTTTGCAAGTTCGGGGTTACCGACGAATCGTATATCCCTGTAAATACTAGCGGGGGTATTCGAGGGGAATTGCTCATTTTCCAGTTTAAGTAATCAGCAGCTACCCAAAATGGGCTGCAACCAGGGTCGCAGCAAGTTTCACAACATGTTTCGCAACATGGAGGATAGTCGTCTAATGGAATTTGACGATCTAAAATTGTATAAGCCTGGAGATTTTGTGTTTGTAGAACAAACAAAAGGCACAAGGCCGTTGACTTCAATAACATCGGCAAGACATTTCTTTTCATTTTATTTTCCAATCCTGAAAGTAAAGTTCTTTATCTAGCACTAGCAACTTATTTAATCCTATGGACCTTCTTGGTTTTGCAGTGGGGTAAATTCCCCTTGTCCATATATGTAGGCATCTCGTTTTATTTTCAATTTATTTCATTGGAGATTGCAAAAAATGTTTAGGAACTCTAAAAATAGTCCTTTATTAAGGAGTCCTATAAATGGCTTTTAGATCAGCTTTTTTGCTTTGCCTCTCTATATTGTTGAGCGGATTCTTTCCCTTATGTGCTAATTGGCAATCACCTCCGGAGCAATTTACGACTTCTGGAGCGGGATTCACTCCCGACGTGGCCGCAAATGACAATGGCGATGCCATGGCTGTTTGGATCGATGGCGCTACCGTAAAGGCTTCCCAATTCACTGCCGGAACTTGGGGGGCTTTTACAGCGATATCTACCAATGCAGGCACCAATTTTTCCTCCAAAGTGGCATTCGATGATTCGGGAAATGCTCTTGCGATTTGGGCAACGACGGGAACACCCGATAATTCTGTGCATTCCGCATTTTTTAACGGCACATCATGGTCGGAGCCGGCCATTAGCCCTTTGGATTCTAGCACAAATGTGTTTCAAAGTCCTGTGGTGGCTATGGATGGAGCCGGAAATGGAATTTCTGCTTGGATTGAGTTGACAGCGAATGAAGTTCGCTCTTCAACGTTTTCATTTTCCTTCTGGAACGCAGCAACGACAATCGGTACAGGAAATGGAACTGTGTCCATTGCAGAAAATAAAAATGATGCCGCTGTTGCAGTATGGACCAATGGGGGTGTAGTCACAGCCAACCATTTTGCTTCCAATGCCTGGCACACCGCCACGGCTATCGGCTCAGGGAATGAATCCGAGCCGGGCGTTGGTATTGCTTCCAGCGGAAATGCGCTGGCAATCTGGCTGGAAAATACTTCCGGTGCAGTTATGAGTAGCCGTTTCAATGGCACTAGCTGGTCGACACCGCAAGCGCTTTCAACAGCAAACGGAAATACAAATCCAACTATCGGAGTGGCTCCTGGTGGAACTGCTGTGGCTGTTTGGATCGATAGCAGCAACGCGGTGCAGTCGAGCATCTACAATGGCACTTCCTGGAGCGCCCCCACGCGAGTTTCGAGTTCCCCATTAGCAAAGCAGGCCGACGTCACAGTGGCAAGCAATGGAAACGCCATGGCTGTGTGGGCAGGACTGACTACTGATAATATTACCGAAGCAGCCTTGCCTCTGGGAGGTAGCTGGGAAGAGCAGCAAACCGTCGGAACGTTTAGTAATCCACCCAATCAAGTTGTAGGCGCCCTTTCCACTACAGGTACTGCCTTTGCAGTATGGATAGAACACGGACCTGGTTCAACACAAAATGCCTTTGGTGCTTTTAATTTGGCAATTATCCCACCAACTGCTCCAGTGTCAATTTCCGGCAAAGTGCGCGTCAACAGCTTTGCTTCACAATATGACCGGTTGCATGTGATCACTTTTCAGCCGTCAACAGACACCTCAACCACATTTTATCGCCTAAGGAGAAACGGCACCATTATTGCCGAATTACCGGGCATAGGCCCTTTTAATTACGTTGACCACAACCGTTCATCCAAACAGCTTGACGTTTATACCTTGACAGCTGTTGATGCAGGAGGCTTGGAAAGTACCCCTTTAACAGTTTCATTAAAGTAGAATACTCATGCGCATGATCAAATTTTTCACACTGCTTTTTTTGGTGTCGGCCTTGAGCTGTCAAGGCTTTGATGTCCAAGGGAGGGCATCCTGCATGTTTCCTCAGGATAGCCACATCCGCAATGTGTACAAACATAGCGCAACGGTCGAGTATGCATTGGAAGCTTCACTGCCTCTGGAATGTATCTTTGATTACACACCTACGTGCTGCGATTGTTTCGGCTGGTCTAATTGGACTGGATGGGCCAATATAAGCTACTTTGAAAAGGATGGCAGATCTTACGTCTATACAGTACCTTCAGGAGGACCATGGATTCCACCATCAGAAGCTATAACCATCGATTCCTCCTCATCATCTTCGACATCTGAAAGAACAGAAGGCATTGCGCTCAACAATAATTCCGTGCGCACCAGGGATTTGACAGTCAGCAGCAAGATCTGCAATTGGGCAATAAATTTTGGCCTAAAGCACTATTTTAGAAGTTGCGATTGTGATTGCCGTCCCTATTTAGGATTTGGGATAGGGGGCGCGCATGTGCAGTATCAAGATCGTTCGATCTACGTGAAAGAAGATATTAAAATGTGGGGTTTTTGCTTGTTGGCCAAGGCTGGTATCGAGTATAACCTTTGCTATAATTTTTTTCTCGATCTATTTGTCGACTATTCTTCGAATTGGTTCGCCAAGCCCGATTCTAAGCATAATATAGGCACGCGCAAGACCAATACCGGCGGAGTAATGCTCGGCCTCGGCCTCGGCTATCACTTTTAATAAAAATTTGTGGCCTGCAGCATCTTGCTGCAGGAGTCAATTCTACGCCCAGCAGGTACCTGCAGCGAGACGCTGCAGGCCACAATTTAACTGGCCACATTGTCCATTAAATCGAGACGTTAATTTTGTTTTCACGTCCGCTTCCTATTATCTTAAAGCTAATTGTTAGCACACCATCCTTATAAGAGGCATCCGCTCCTTCTTCATACACAGCTAAAGGTAGTTGGATGACCTGAGAAAAGTAGCCTCTTGGAATTTGAACAAAAAGAGGAATTTTTGAAGCTCCTTTCTTCGTTTCTTGCGTAAGGCTCTCAGTAACGCCGCTGACTTTGAGCAAACGATTCTCTTGAGTAATCGTTAATGATTCAGAATTAAGTCTTGGGAAGGGAATCTCGACGATGAGATTATCTCCTTCCTGAAAGATATCATAGGAAAGACCTAATCGAGGTGCCTCTCCAAAGTTACTTAATCCTGTCCAAGTAAAAGCTGGATTAAACATCTGAAAGTTCAGAGCGTTAGCGGATTCTCCGGAAAAATAACCGTGCTCAGCAGCTTTGGCTTCATCTGCCAACATAGCTGATGAAGAATTTACACGATGTGAGTGCGTCCCTTGAGTGTGCGAACCTTTTTTTTTGAACATTTTCCCCTCCGATTTAATGATTGTTAGAATGTGGGGGAACAAGTTATCCCCCACTGTCGATAATTAAGCTGTTCTGATGAGTTGGCCTTCCAAAGCACCTGTAATGGTATTGATAATTTGGCCATAGGGAGTAACTACCCGACCTGTAGGAGTTCCGGTAGAATTGTTGATTAAGTGACCCGTAGACGTAATAGAGAATGAAGCTGGCATATTGGATTGAATACCGAATGCGGACATTGGAGAACCAAATTGATTTACCGCAGCACCTGAAAGGGGAGCATTATATCCGGGATTATATCCGGGATTATTTCCAGAAAATGCGAACGAATTTCCTAAAGTATTTGCACCTGATAGGTTAGCGCCTCCGAAAGGTGATGAGGATGTCCATGCCACTAACCCGCTAAGAACCGGCTGCCCATAAGCATTAGTTAATTGGATAGCTTGGACATTGGAAGGACTTACTCCTGCATTGAGGCAGGAATTTGCATAAGAAGGATGAAACATAAACCGCTCCTTTGTTTTTTCAGGGTTGAATTACCCTGCTTTACATAATGTAAACATTTAGGTATTTTTTCAAATTTTTTTTTGATATTGAAAAAAATGTTTGGAGAAAGAAGGTAGCCAGGCCGGCTCGGCCTGGATCAGGGACTTGGAGAAAGAAGGTAGCCAGGCCGGCTCGGCCTGAATCAGGGACTTGGAGAAAGAAGGTAGCCAGGCCGGCTCGGCCTGGATCAGGGACTTGGAGAAAGAAGGTAGCCAGGCCGGCTCGGCCTGAATCAGGGACGGAACGGCCTGAAAAAAAGGTAGTTAGGGCGTCCCGCCCTATCCCAGGCCGAGCCGGCCTGGCTACCTTCTTTATGCAACTTTAAAAGTAAGGTATAGCGGCACCCTGCTTGGTTAGGGCATCTTTGATCTCTTTGAATTCAAACCAGCCAAATCGAAAATCAAAATATATCCTTTGCAAAGCCTGATAATCTATGAGATTGACATCGGCATTGTGCTTTAGGAGGAGCTCCACTCGCTTGATATCTCTACTAATGATTGCATAGTATAGGGCTACTTTGCCAGTGCTATCGAGGGCATTGATATCAGATTTTATCAGCAATGCTTCTACAACTTTGATTTTGCCTAGTTTAATGGCGCAGTGTAATGCCGGTAAATTTTTATAGACATCTGTAATGTCCGCTTTGTACAGCAACAGAAGATTTAACAGGTCTATATCATTATTCTTTATTGCCCAATATAATGCAGACTGGCCTTGGGCGTTACGTGCGTTAACATCGGCACCCTGCTCCAACAGCACTTTTACGCTTAGAAAATTTTGAAACCGAGCAGCTTTAATCAACGCCAAACTATCCGGTTTAGATCCATATTTTAAAAAAAGTTCTAAGGATTGGTAACAGCCATTTTCTGCAGCTCTTTGTAAGGAAGTATATCCGGAATTATCAGCATCATCGATGTGTGCTTTGTCTATATCCGACCACAAAAGGGGGTCATTAAGATAATGTAATAGCGCCTTTCTAAGTTCTTTTAATTCTGGAGTGTATATTTTTTTATGATGGAAGATTTTTATGAGGTCTTTTCCGCTTAGTGTTTGAAGCTTCTCTAAAGATTTTATGGAATCGATTTCCGTAAAAGTTGTCATATTATGTTTATAGACTATATATTCTGGAGAAAGAACGTCTTGCCAATATGCCTCTTCAATTTGCTGATAGACCATTTTTAAATGTTTTTTAGCATTGTCTTTCTCAATTTCAAGATATCCTAGTTTACGCGCTTTATTGAGAAAGACGCTGTCGACGACTCTATGCGCTTGTGAATTAACCATAGAAAGATGGCTTAAGTCTGGCATTTCTTGCAGATAAGATGCGATATATTTACTCACTTCATCGAATAAACAAGGAAATATTGGGGACCTCGAATTTTGCATCTTTGTTATAGACGTTTGTGACCTTGTAGCGACAGCCTTTACATCATTTATGATGACATTAAAATACTTGCTTTCTACAGGTAGCATAACTTCCCCCCTAAATCAGTGGCTTTAGAGTCCAGATAAGGTTCTCAGACACCTTCGATAATTTGACCATGCAAACTGACAAAAAATTTGTCAATATCCTATTTAACATTTACTGCGATTCGGAGTAGGTACAATCAGCGCCGTGGTTTACCGCAGAGCCACAGAGAACGCAGATGAAGCGCAGAGGGAACGTTGATCACTAAGTAAAAAATACGGCGAGTTCTGAAGTTTCAGAAAAGTTATGACCATGAGACACCTGCTGCGATACGCAGCAGGCCACATTCTCCTGCCATTCTCTGCGCTCCCTCATAAAAATCTCTGCGCTTCCTCTGCGCCCTCTGCGGCTCTGCGGTAAAAAAATGAAAGAGTTATGCAACTGCCTCTTAATGTCGTTATTGTCGTTCGTCCTTTTCCTATCTTACTCAGCGTTGATAAGAATATGACGTATGGCATTATTGCCATAGCCGAGACGGTTCCAGACTATTTGATCCGGCTGTGTGGCTCCTGAGGCATCAGTTGCGCGACTGCGAAGTGCGAAGCGTCCCACATGTGGGAGTGAGATGGTGAGCGTCCAAGGCGTCCATGCATGCTGAGAGATACTTTCACCTAGAGTCGCCTCGAGCCATTCATCCCCGCCGTCGATTCCAACCTCAACGCGCGTAATTGCACCATGACCCGACCACGCCCATCCTGAAACAGTCACAGTGCGCGATGTGCTGGCATCGTTTGCCGGTTCAGTGATGATTGATTTCACCAGCATACGATCGACGGGCTTGATCCCTCTTGCTTCATCGAAGACATAGCGTTGTTTCTGGAAATATCCGTCGAAAGGCTTTGTGATCGCATCTATCCGTGCCACCCATTTAACGCTGGCCATTCCATACCAGCCAGGCACTGCGAGACGCACGGGGAAACCATGCTCCGGCGTCAGAGGTTCACCATTCATCGACATGGCCAGTAGTGTCTCCGCGTGCAACGCATCAGCAATTGGCAATCCTCGAGCAAAACGTACTATGCCATCAGCATCTTCACGCGGGCCGGCATCTGCTGCTGTGACTAAGACTTCGACGGTATCGTTTGAGACCCCTGCCATTTCCAACACTGTCGCTAAAGGAACGCCAGTCCATGCGACTGTTGAGACAGCTCCTTGATTCCATGGTTCGCCTACCGGAAGAGGATGAATCCCTAATCGATCGTTCCCTGCACATTCCATGGTCGCATAGACCGTATGCTGAGGCATCTTCCGTAAATCATCAAGCGTTAATGTCAACGGATGTAAAACTGCGCCGCCGACTTCGATGATATGTGCCTCGGATAATGCTGGGACATTAAAGTTAGTTCTTACGTAGGCATTCTCTAGTGGCGTGATTGGTGAAATAAGTGCGGCATCGGGTGTTTCGGCGTTGTAGGGCATCTGTCGAATAACATGAAGGGGAGGTGTTTGTTTATTGTAAGCCA
>Ga0207062_1067_pt1 | contig 17160 bp, 24 predicted proteins | sample Alteio_BWMinCont_28_FD_153266 | JGI IMG/M metagenome (GOLD analysis project Ga0207062, IMG submission 153266) | Enriched cells from forest soil in Barre Woods Harvard Forest LTER site, Petersham, Massachusetts, United States -... | ecosystem: Environmental > Terrestrial > Soil > Temperate forest >... | reverse complement strand
TCGGACGAGCAGGTGTCGAGACTCGCTTTGACGGAACATGTCGTTGTCACGATCCCTGCGAACACTGCGATCTATGTGGTGCTCGAAAAGACCACAAGTTCCAGGACAGCTTCAGGGAGACCCACATTGGGCAGTTCGCAGTCCACAAGCGCGGCCAGCACCGATCAACTTCGTCAATTGTTACAACTGCAACGGGAACTGCAGCAAACGGCAGCGGTCAACGAGGAGAAATAACTCCAACTGGTCGAGCCCTTTGCTCGCCAACTTCCCGGAAACCCGTTTGAACGAAGCACCTTCGCGGCAGACGCTTTCGCCTGTATAGACGCAATCGTCGACCTTCCCTCTTGAAGAACGGATGGTGCCGGCGGTAAAATCACGCAGATCGTTGCTAGAGGTAATAGTTCGATGAGTATCAATAACTGCATTTTGGCTAAACGTCCCGTCTGGCAAGGCTTTTGAGACCAAAATCGATTCAAATTCCATAGAGTCTGCTGCACCCACAGTCGGCTTCCTTCAAACAGTTGTATCGGACGCGCCCCGCACGACGTCCCGAACCTACCTGCGTTCTTGGAATGGGGCGGATCCGATACAACACTAGCGTTTCGGGCCAACTTGCGAGTAGCCGACCAACCAGCCCTTTTAAGTATGAAGCCAAAGAAAAGTGCTGAGGAACGCTCTAGTGATGGTGTTGTATTTGGAAGTGCGGATCGCCAGCATGGCCTCAGCTTAGGCCACGGAAGAAGGCGGTCAGGTCCCCTGCAACTGCCGCTGGTTCTTCAGCCGGGGCGAAGTGCCCGCCGCGCGGAAAGACTGTCCAGCGCTGGATGTTGTATAACCGTTCCAAATACGAGCGCGGCAGTTCGCCTTCGGGAACGGTCTGTTGCGCGAAAACACCAAACGCCGTGGGAGTGGTGACGTAGCTGGGATCGACCGGGTGCCAGCGATTGTCCCAATAGTCGCGCATCGAAGAGGTGATGCTCTGCGTGATCCAGTACAGGGTGAACGTGGCGCAGAGGAAGTCGTCGGTCGGCGTGACGTCGCTCCACGAGTGCCACTTCTCACCCAGATATGCCGCGAGCCCTGCCGGGGAGTCGTTGAGTCCATAGCCGACAGTCTGCGGCTTGGTGGACTGGATCGCGCTGTAGCCCCGTTCCGTCATGTCCCAGCGCCGGTTCACCGCAAGGTACGAACGCTCGGCATCGGACAGCTCCGTATCGTCCACCGCGGGGGCGAGATCCGACTCCAGTGTGGTCAGATGGATCCCGATCATCGACTCGGGATGATCTAGCGCAAGGATCGTCGTAACCCCGGCCCCAAAGTCATAACCGCTCGCACCATAGTGGGAATACTCAAGCTTAGACATGAGCCGGTGCCAGCGCTCCGACACGTACCGGTAGTTAATGCCGACCTTGGGTGGACGCGGCGAGAAACCATACCCCGGCAGGGACGGTACGACCACGTCAAAGTGCTCGAGCAACGGCAGCATGTCCATGTAATCGAGGAAACTGCTGGGCCAGCCGTGCGTGAGAATGAGCGGCACACCCCTACCCGATGCCGCACGCTGGTACACAAAGTGTATGCCCTCCCAGGTGAAGTGGTTGAACGCGTTGAGCCTTTGCTCCCAGCCGCGCCAGTCGAACTCGTTGGCCCAATAGGACACAAGGCGTCGTATCCAGTTCAACTCGGTGCCCTGTTCCCAACCTATACTGGGTATCTGGTCGGGCCATCTTGCATTGCGCAACCGTGCCCGCAAATCATTGAGCACCTCATCCGCGACGTGAATCCGAAATGGTTCCACTTCAATTACCGCCTCTTGGCCATAGACAGTGGTTAACTGAAAGCGCCGGCCATCTCGCACGGGGTCTCGTCGATCACTGTCGACGAATAGACATGGGGCGTTGCGGCCCGGATCAATCCCGTTACGACATAGTTTAGATCATGCCACTCTTCTCTCGGACGATAATGCCCTCTACCGTGGGTGTCGCGGTGATAGAGCTGGACAAAATCTTCTGGCAGCCCGGACTCGTCGCAACACCTCGCGATCACTGGACAGCAATTCAAGAGAGACTGGCCGCGGAAGAGAGTCGGACGAGCAGGTGTCGAGACTCGCTTTGACGGAACATGTCGTTGTCACGATCCCTGCGAACACTGCGATCTATGTGGTGCTCGAAAAGACCACAAGTTCCAGGACAGCTTCAGGGAGACCACATTAGGCAGTTCGCAGTCCACGGGTTCGGATGCCACGTACGAAATCACTTTCTACAAGCCGGCCGATCGGTACTGATCCGCTCGGTGATCAACTGCCGGATTGGTGAGTCGACCCAAGTCCGCCTCCACTAAGGAGTCCGCTCATCGCACACTCAGCGGCGACTTGAAGGAGTCCCCGAACGATTGGGTGCGGGTTCTGTCTCGTTGAATTCGCCTGCGGGACAAAGAGAGTCCCAAGAAAGAATGGGTGCCTGGGTAATTCCATGATTCTCGCCTCCCCGCCCAGATCGGTGCCCGAAATATCGAGACCTGCATCCTCCAATTGCTCGCGGTATGCGGGATTCAGTCCGAAGTTGCAGTAGTACTTTTCGATGGCCCGCGCGCTTTTGTAAATGTCAGCCGCTCTCGATCCCGGCTTCACCTTTACCTCCATGGTCTTGCCGACGAGCGAACAACTCAGCGGGGTAATAAACAGGCATGATGCGTAAGGGTCACTCTCAGCATGGCTGGCCTCCCGAATTCCCATTACATTTCGAGCGTATTCCAGGATCAGATGCTGCGAACCGCCACAAGTCCCAAGAAACGGGATCTGCCGCTCTCTCGCACATTGAATGCCCAGCAACGCACCTTCGAGGCTACGGTACGGACTGCCCGGGCTGCATAACAGCCCCTGGTAATCGCTGAATGGATGCGGCTGATCGGTAGGCAGCCACGTAAACTCGAAGGAGTGCTCCGGCAGGGCTCCGATCGCATGGTTGAGGCCCTCGTTGGTGGCAATGTGAGTGGGATTGTCGGGGTTGTAGTCACCAATAATGCCAATTCTGAGTTTGGTTGTCATAGGGCTAATAATTAGCGCAGAATCGCGATGTGTCAAATCGAATGATAAGAATGGATATATGAAGAATTTCGAACCCTCGATTGCCGCTCTACGCCTTGCGGTCAAGATCGGGCAGGTGGGAAAGTTGACGCGAGCCGCCAGCGAATTGCACATGTCGCAGTCTGCTGCCAGCCATGCACTCAATTCGCTGGAATTGCAACTGGGCACTAGCCTGTTCGTGCGTGTGCACGAAGGACTCCGACTCTCTGAGACTGGCCAGCGACTGTGTCCATTCATTGAAGCTGCACTATCAGGTCTGGACCGAATCCGTGTCGAGGCGGCCGGGCTCAGCGCGCTTGAAACCGGAACCCTGCGCATCGCTTCCGTCCCGAGCCTCCTCGGTACCATCCTGCCGCCGATTCTTCGCGAGTATTCGACCCGCTATCCGGGAGTGGAGTTGTCGATTTTCGAGGGGACAGATGATGAAGTGCTCGCGTGGGTGAAGTCGGGAGTTGCCCAGCTCGGCTTTGCGGCGCTACCCATGGAGGGGGTTATAGCAGAAGAGGTCGCGCGGGATGAATGGCTGGCATTGGTGCCTACAAGACAGTTCCGAGAAAGGGATTCGGTGACTCTCCGCGAATTATCTCATCACAAGTTCCTGATGTCCGGAGGAGGTTGTGAACGTCATATTCAACGAATGTTTGTTTCGGCGGGCATTGTAGTCGACGGAGCGATGATGGTGAAGGAAATGTCCACGATTCACGCCATGGTCAGCGAACGTCTGGGAGTGAGCCTGATTCCTCGTTTGTCCGCTATCCCGGGTCGGGCCTGTCGGTTATTGCCGCTGAAACCTCGCTTGTTTCGCCTAATCGGCATGGTTCGCTCTGCGAGATCTACGACTAGTCCCCCGGTTGCGGCCTGGGAGGCGTTGGTGAAAGCCAGACTCAAGCGTTCGAAGATCGCGGTATCCGGGAATTCGACAAGTGGCAGACGGCCTGAGCCGGGTCGTTCGGATAGACGCTGAACGGGAGTTGGACATCACCAGAATGGATGCTCAAGCGCAAGCACGAACCGCTTGCTGCCCTCGCGTAGTTTGAAGCTCTCGGTTTTGCTCAACCGCACTGCTAGCGGATGACGGGCAAAACGGAAGTGAATTGAAAAGTCTTAAGCAGTACGAACGCATCCGTACGGCCTTAGAAGCCGAGCGTCAAATCGAGTGCGTGCTGTATTTGACTTCGGGGATGGAGGTTCTGGTTCACCTCGTGCATGAATTCCAGTCGGTTCGCAAAAGGCTGGCCTTCGCCGGCGCGGCAACTTTTGAGCGGCATTTGCTGGATACGGTCGTGACCGGCCGCGACGGAACTACGGCCAGGTTCTGGGACGTGCTTCAATAGCGGGAGTCCAAACTCCCTAACTATTGTGTTGTCTTTGCCTCACCTTTGTCTTGTTCTCGCGTTGTTCCCACCTTGTTCTCGGCGTGGATATGCGTTGTTTAGTTGGTTCGGAAGTCCCTGACGTGTAGGGAGATGAATCCTGACTACCCCCTGATTCGATGATCTTCCGTCGGCTTGAAGAAGCTATGAAAGCGAACATCCTCGCTGAGTTGCGACAGTTGGCGTCCCGACCGTATTCGCCCGAGTTGCAGCCGTATCTACCCTGATTCGCTAAGAACGGATGCCACGTACGAAATCACTTTCTACAAGCCGACTTGTCAGGACAAATTCGGCACAGTCTTCCAGTTTTGGATTACTTCCTGTTGACCGACAAACCATCCAGGACATGACCTTCAGGGCACGGGGGCAACTCGGTCATTGGCCCGCATCAAGTCGGGACCGCATCGTCGTAATACAGCGGTCGAACCGTCACAACAGCCCTAACTCCAGCGCCTTCAGCACCGCTCGCGTACGATCCCGCACTGCCAGCTTGCCGAGGATGTTGGACACGTGATTCTTGACGGTCCCTTCGGCTGTGCCGAGGGCATACGCAATCTCCTGGTTGCTGTAGCCCCCGGACACGAGGCGAATGACTTCAATCTCGCGATGGGTCAGCGGTTCGGCAGGAATTGTGGTTTCAACACGAACACGATCCGCCGCTCGCAGCAGGCGCTCGGTTATAGCCGGTTGAAACACCGTCGCCCCTCCCGCGATGGCGCGGATGGCGGCGGTGAGTTGCTGGTACGAAGCGTCCTTTAGCATGAAGCCCCGCGCGCCAGCCCGAATGCCTTCCAGAACGATGTTGCTGTCGTCGAAGGTGGTCAGTATCAGGGTGGGCGGCAGCGCGTCTTTCGCTGACAGCTCCCGCAAGACCTCGATGCCGCTCTTGTGCGGCATACGGACATCGAGCAGCAGAACCTCTACCTGGTGGGTGGGCACCAGCGCAACAGTTTCTATTCCATCCGAGGCCTCGCCGACGACGGACAACTCCTGATCCATCTCCAGCAGGGTGCGAATACCTTGGCGGACGAGGTTTTGATCATCGGCGATGAAAACGCGGATCATGCGGCACCGCCCCGCATGGGAATCGTGGCCGTAATTCCAAATCCCTGCCCGGGTTGCGACGAAAATTCAATCGCCCCACCGGCTCGCTCTACGCGTTCGCGCATCCCGCGCAGGCCGAAGCCATCCATCTCGCTTTGGCGTCCGGCGCCGTCGTCATGGGCACGGACGCGGACGCGATTTTGGTGATTCTCGACGACGATCCAGAGGTTCTCCGCGCCGGAGTGCCGCGCGGCATTGGTGATGATTTCTTGGACACAACGAATCAACGCGTGCGCTCCTTCCGGATCGGAGCTGGTAAGGCCTTTCTCGACGCTGAGGTGGATGCACGGCCGCGGTAGTCGGTTGATGAGTGCCTGCAGCGCATCGGAAATCGGCACAGTCTCCCTGGCTTCGCTCACGATTGCACGTACATCGTTCAGCAGCCGCCGCGCCAGGATTTGCGCCAGCTCGATACGATCCTTGGCGGGATGGTTGGTCTGGAGTGCGGCCTCGAGATTGAGCGTAAGAGCGGTCAAACTGTGCCCAAGCGCGTCATGCAGTTCGTGCGCAATGCGCAGCCTTTCGGCCATGCGGCTGCTATCAGCCAGAATATGTTGCACGGCTTGCAACTCCGCATTTGCAGCCAGCAACTCGGACCGGGCCGCCATCTCGCGAGTCATGACGTAGAACACGTAGTAGGCCAGAAGCTGGAATCCGAAATAGGGCGGCACGAGAAGAACCGCAGAGCGGAACTTCAATCGCAGGGTCACAGCCGCCGCCAAGAGCACCGTTTGGGCGGTGATCCACGCGAAAGCTGGCCAGCGTCCCAGCCGGCCACCAAGTTGCATAGCAAGCACCACGAGCAGCGCGCCTTCGTACCCGTTGCAACGAAGCAGTACCAGAGTGATGGCGGCCGCAGACTCGGGCACAAGCAGCGCGATGCGCGGGCGGCGAAGGTCGGCGGCAAAGGCTGCCCCGAAAACCAGGTAGGCGACCACCCACCGCCAATCGATTGTCGGAGCGGCTACGTGATATATGAATGCGGGCAGGCCGACCATGATCCACGCGATCGAGCCTGCCACGCCGATAAGCCGTTTGTACGTCATTGCACCTTGCCGACTGTACTGTCAATCGGTTCACATCTTATGGCAAACGTGGTGCTCGGTGACCGTGACACCATTTTGGGGATACGTGGGCCCGTCAATGCTGTATTCCGTTACCGATTTCTTGGTGAACGTGGCGTCGGGCTCGGGTGTCTCTGGGGTCATGCGCTTGAAGAACGTTACGTACTTCCACGTCCAGCCGTTCCCAGTGTCCATCATGCGGATGGCGAACGATTGCCCTTCGCTGTTAGCGAAGAACCGGACCCACCCTTGCCGGCTAGGAGTGTAGCCCATGAGTGCTTCCGCGGTCGCTGCGGGATCCCTCCGTTCGCTGGTCTGCTGCGACGGAAAGTTGTAGGTCTGCTTCAGGAAGTTATCGTCCAGTACCTTACTGTATGTGGTTGTGTACTTTCCGGAAAATTTGCCGACGGTGTGCGCGCAGCTCCAGTTTCCGACCAGATAATCCACCGAGGCCATCGCCTCCTGAACCGTGACCGGAGTTTGCGCCGCGGCGCTCGAATGGTTAATTGCTGCCAGCGACGTTGCCAAGGTTAGGACTCGTGCCATTGTTACGAATCTCATGTCGTGCCTCCCACAACCGAGACTATGTCACAGAGGTATATACCGCCAGTGTCAAACGTCCCATGCGGCGGGGCGTTACTTTCGGCCTATGACTAAATGCCTTTCGTGGGTTTTTGAGCCGTGAAAAACTCGCGCAAGTAAACCCGCACCTCTCGGGCGACGGCATTGAGGTGCTGCTTCACGCAACATTGGAGCGGATCGGGGTTCCCGGCGCTAGATAAATCGTTGCTGGATGACGGGCTAACCGGAAGTAGTGCCGCGCGGATTAGTCCCGATAAACGCGCCTGTGCCCACGAATGGATAGTTCCCAGTCGGTCGGTCTGCGGAATGGTGGCCACCACCATCGCAGTCTAGTGGCCCCATCAGCTACGCCCTCCGCAGTAATCACGTGCTCGACCCGAACGAAACAATAGCTCGAGAATGAAAGGAGAACCGCTATGCCACGCAGTCGAGGAAACATGTCTATCCACTATCTCTTCGGCGCCGCGGAGATCGGCGCTGCAAAGGAAGCCAACCTAGATCGTTTGGTCAAAGTGTTCGTTCAGATGAGCGAAGGCATCGCGACCAGGTGGATACAGATGCCCAAGGCAATCCTTGTGCTGTTGATGGTGCCTGACAATCCCGCCTCCGGCGCCATCTACATCTACGACCGTGTTTGCCAGGAATTCTATCTGATCTCCTTCGATCAGGGGTCCGACGACACGCTCACGATACCGGAGTTTGAAGAGTTGCTCGGTGAATATCGTTTGCTCGACTGCGTGTCTAATCCGAGTCTATTCCGGACCTCGGTGCAGGAACCAGCAAGAGCCTGAATCAGACGCCAAACCCACCTTTTGCTCGGCTCATTTGACCGAGTTTCCAACCTGTCGTAAGTAGGAACCCATGCGAGGTGGAGCCATGAACAGAAGCAACGCTGCCAGGCCAGGGCTGGCCGACCGATATTGGCGCGTGTTCGTAAATCGCCTTGCCTACACGGTGCAATCGGCGAAACCGGGGAGGAACGGCAAGCATTACTACTACAAGCCAAAGGATGGACGCCGCCTGACACGCGAGACGGTTCTGCAGCACCTAAACGGTCAGATCACCATTGGAATCTATCCCATCAACCCGGAGACCCAGCGGTCCAAATGGGTCGCTATCGATGCCGACTATGGGAATGCCGTGGACGATCTGCTCAAGCTGCAATGGGAATTGCTCCGCGACGGAGTGGAGGCAGCTCTGGAAAAGTCCCGGCGCGGCGGGCACCTTTGGATATTCGCGGAGCAGCCCCTGTTGGCACGGGACTGCCGAGTCTACATCTACAACCTGGCCACGAGGTTGAAGGTGCCAGTGAAAGGCGGAGCGGGCTTGGCGGAGGGAATCGAAGTTTTCCCACGGCAGGACGAGTTGGGAGACGCCCAGTTTGGCAATGCGCTTCGCGGGCCTCTTGGCGTGCATCGCACGGTTGGACAGCGGTTTTGGTTCTACGGCGCGGATTACCGACTCGAAGCACAACTCGAGTACCTTGAACGGCTCAAGAAAATTACGGAAGCCGAGATGAGTGGCTTCGTCAAAGGCTTGGGCATGCCGGAGGAATTTCAGCCGAAGCCGAAAACTGTGCTGCCACCTTATGACGCCACGCGGCACGAGTTCCGAATCCTTGATCACGTAGGCCCTGTGCAACGACGTTCAGGAAACTACTGGACTCGTTGCCCATCCTGCGCGGAGCAGGGCCGCGACCGAAGTGGCGATAATCTGGCCATCTGCGTTGCCGATCCGCGCAAATACAAGTGTTGGGCGGGCTGCACGAAGGAGATGATCCGGGCAGCGCTGGGCTGCCCAATCCGAACCGTAGCGAGCTAACCATGAGTGACGAGAAGAATGTTCAATCGCATCCGATCAATTACGGTCAAATTGTGGCCTTGCGGGGATTGCGCCTGCCGGCAATCACCCTCAAGGGTCTACAAACTGCCGGAATTTATTCCCAGCCAGCAGTCTCCATCGAACACCAGCACCTCGCTAGCAGATACGTGCTGCGCGGCGTGGAATCAGGCGGAGCCGTGGCTGACCTGGGCGCTTATTGCGGCTTTGTAGACGAAGATGGCCAACCGATGTCATGGCTGCAGCGAGTGGACAGCATCGCCGTCAACGGTGTTCATGGCGTTGTCATCTCTGCCGGCTTCGTCCGACTACAGACGTTACGCGTGCAACGCACGTACGATTTGCTGATCACGCGGCACTCCTTGGCAAACACAGAGGATGGCAAACGGTCGCGGCTTGAAAGTTCGATTTTGTTTTACGGCCGCCGTGGCACCTTGGAGATGGATCTCGCAAGCAAAGATGCACAGTTCCGAGGCACGGTGAGTCCCGTCTTTTACAGCCGCAGCGGTGAACCGACGAGCCTGCCGAGCCAGTTCCAAGACGCGGTTGTTCGCATCACCGCCGCAGCGAGTTGTGTCGGATGCCGTCACTGCCATTTGCTGCAACCTGGCACAGTTGTGAGCGGCAGTGCAGTGCCTGACGTGGGAGAGGTCTCGCCCTAAAAGTGGTATGGCCGAGCGACTCGAAGTCGAGCAAGTGCTGTCTGACCCAGCGGCTTCCTTCTGGCTAAAGGATGCTCTCCGTTCTGCCTTGGACCGCGATCCTGTGGATGCTGCAAACGACGCCGAGGTCCTATTCCGACTCTTGGATGAGAGATGCCACAAAATTCTAAGCCAAGGATGGCCGGGCTGCACGTCACTCCGCTCCAGTCGGAAGTCAGCGAAAAACCCGCAACATCCTGCGCGATGCGGTTGTGACATGGGGCTCATTCATGGTTGGGTGAAAGATGCTCGTGAGATTCTACGCAGGGCCCGAGTCTCTGTCTGTTATTCATCCCTCCTCGGAGCCAGTCCGGTCGTTTTCATTTCGCAGCTTCAAATAGGGTAGCTGACCCACCTATGCCCGCTTGCCGCAAACTCACGACCCATGCGGGCGACACTCGAACGCATGGGCTGAAGAGAGGAGTCACCGTCATGTCTGCATTGTTTGCACTTGGACAAATTGTGGCCACGCCTGGTGCGCTAGCTGCATTGGAGAGAGCGAAACAGCCGCCTACCTGTTTCTTGGCCCGCCATGCAATTGGGGACTGGGGCGAACTGGAGCCAACCGATGTCGCAGAGAACAAGTACAGCCTGATTCACGGGCTTCGATTGCTGAGCAGCTACCAGACGGACGCCGGCGAGAAGCTATGGATAATCACCGAAGCGGACCGGTCTGCAACCACTCTGTTGTTGCCAGAGGAGTATTGAACCCTTGCGTCAAGGATAAACAACAGGCGAAGGCTCTTGTGACGAGTAAAGTGGTGGAGTTTGTGGAGACTCACCTGGGGCTGTCCCATCCGGGCCGGGGCAACTTGGACCAACCTCTTCGCTTAAAGGACACGCTGAGGGAGCGCGTCAGTAATAATGTCGGCGAAGCTTCGGACGAGCAGTATCGAGACTCGCGTTAGTTCTCGATCACGATGTACGGTGTCTTGCTCATCGAGCCTCCCACGCACATCAGCATTCCAATCCACAACAACAGCAACGCCGTCGCGTCCGCTATTCAAATTTAACTATATTCCCAAACCCCGGGACCACCGAATTGTTGAATCGAGTTGCCTCCATCATGCGCCTTTCGGGCCGTGTGCCCGGTCGATGACCTCGGCAATGAGGTCGATCTCCACACACGCCCCAAATGGAATCTCCGCCCCGCCAAACGCGCTGCGCGCATGCACTCCACGTTCGCCGAAGATTTCTAGGAAAAGGTCGGACGCGCCGTTGGCAACCACGTGCGACTAGGTAAAATTCGGTGTGCTGTTCAACAGCACCATCAGCTTAACAATCCGCTTTATTTTGTCCAGGTCCCCGAGGGCGGCTTGCAGCGTGGCGATCAATTCTATGGCAACGCCGCGTGCGGCTTGTTTGCCCTCGAGCGTGGTAATTGCTCCCCCCGCTTTGCCGCACCAAGGCTTGCCATCTTTTTTGCAACGCATCCCGACAAAATGAACAAGATTGCCGGTGCGCACAAACGGAACGAATGAGGCAACGTAACCATCGACCACGGGAGGCTGGACATCAGGAAACGTGATCTGCAGGGCTTTCAGGCGTTCATCAACTGTTGTCATAATTTATTCCTTTCATTCCTTTCCAAAGAGCCTCCACGCATCGCGGTCGTTGGTGCCAATTGGACGGATGATAAGCTCTGGCATAGCGATTCGCGCCGACGTCACGACTACAAGATCCTCGCTGATTTCAGAGTTTCTGCGCCCGTTGGGACTCCTAACAGCCATTGTGTCTCTCGCGTTCATCTGTTCATCCCTAAACCCCTGCGTTACAACAACACAGTTGTTATTCGAGCGCAGTCGCTTCGGTCTCAATGAGGCAATTCCTTGGTAACCCAGAAGCTTCGACAGTAGTTCGTGCTGGAAGCGTGCCTGTGAAGAACTTGGCATAGATCTTGTTCACGGCGGCGAAATCGTTCATGCTCTTCAAGAAGACGGTGCAGCGTACTACGTTCTCCATGTTCGATCCAGCGGCTTTCAAGATTGCGGAAATGTTTCTGAGCACACGATCCGCCTGCAGCTCTACTCCGCCTCCGATCATTTCGTGCGTCGTAGGATCAATTGGGATCTGGCCAGCGAGGAAAATGAATCCATTTGCGCTCACAGCTTGTGAATAGAAGCCGATTGCTTTAGCTGCATCACTTAAAACTATGGCTCGCATTTAGTCCTCCTTCGGAACCGCGGTTTCCGCAGTGGATCGGTTAACTGAGGGTCTTGTGGAACCGCACGTTCCGGCCTGCACTGGTGCGCTTCGGAGCTTCATCGCCATTCCATCGGCTTCAGATCCCAATAGCTCGCACAGCGGTCTGCCTTCGTCGGACGTCGCTCACGTAATGTGATCTATATTCATTGGACCTACACCACACTAGAATTGCCTCCATCACCCGAGTCAGGCGGTTACGACACCGACGAGGCGGTCGATGTCCTGGTCGGAGTTGAACAGATGGGGAGAGACGCGAATCCTCCCCTCGCGCATGCTCACGACAACATTTTCCTTTCGCAACTTCTTATAGAGCTCGGTAGTTTTCTCCAAGGTGGGGGCGGTGAAGCAACCAAACGGCCCGCGCTGCGCGGAGTCTAGCGGACTGGCCGGAACGCAATCTTTGGGTAGGCGCACGAACAAGAGTTCTATCAATCTCCTGTTGTGTTCGAGCACGAACCCAGGTCCGACACGCAAGACAAAGTCGACCGAAGCGTCCATGGCCGCCAGGTTGAAATTGAAATAAGTGGACGCTTCCGCCGCGTCCCAACGGTCCGCGCTGCGAGATGGTGTGGGATCGACATAATTCAACGCAGAAAAACTGTCTTTGCCCTGCGCCAGCCAATAAAACGGCCCTGGACGCAAGGTATCCAGTTGTTCCCGCTTGAACCAGATAAATCCTGTGCCCCAGGGGCCGAGGAGCCATTTATATCCGGCGCACACCAGAAAGTCAGCGCCAAGTTCGTTTACATCCACCGGTACGGCCCCGCAAGACTGGCTCGCATCAAGCACAAGCATCGCTCCTTGCGCGTGACAGGCCGCAGCCACGCGAGACGCATCCAACAGTGAGCCGTCGTCAAAGCGCACATGACTTACGGAGATGGCGCGCGTTCTCGGCGTCATCGCGGCAATCAGGTCGTCCGCCGTAATAAAGCGGTCTCGCGGCGCCACGATTTTCAGTTTCACGCCCTCGCGTTCTTCCAGTGGCTTCCAGGTGGCGTACTGCACCGGGAACTCTCCCTTGGCGGTGATGATCTCGTCGTCCGGTTTCCATGTCAGGCCATGCGCCACGGCCGCGAGGCCAGTGCTTGCGCCCGTGGTTAGCGCGATCTCCTCCGGGTTGCTGCCGATGAGGCTGGCGATTGAGGCGCGAAGGCGATTTGGCACTTCAAAGAAAGCGGAATCGCCTACGTGATGTGGAAACGTTTTGGCTTCGAGAGAGGCTTGCACCGCGCGCAGGGAAACGCGGGGCATCGGTGCGAATGCTGCGGTGTTCAAGTACGCCGCATCTTCAATCTCGAACCACTCCTTCTTCCAGTCGGTTACAGGTTGAGTTGTGGCCATCTTCGCTCCTTTGCAGCGCCTTCAGACTCCATCACGGTTAGGTACAATGCACGGGCCAATTGGGCGAGAGAAAAAGTTCGGGGAGGATTCATTCGCAATTCCCGCACAGGCCCTTGTTACGACCAAGTCACGCAGAGATTCTTCACGCCTACCCGGCGGCGCTGACGAGTTCCCATATTCGAGCGAGGTGATGATCGTCGTGTTCGGCGACAAAATACAAATGGTCCACCAGCCGCATCGGCGTTTTCATACGCGGGTGGGGAATGGCTCGAGCAAATAGCGATGCGTCGAATTCGTCCACACGCTTCATCAGTCTTTCTCTTGCAGCGCGGAACTCACTCAGAATCTGTTCCAGTGGGCGCGCATTGTGGTTTGCTTCGTCGGTTTTTCGATTCTTCAGGTCTGCTATGGTGAGTTGGTCGCTGCCCGCCGCGTAATCGCCCACCCGCGCCAGCCAAAGCGGTTCTAGGTCAAGCAAGTGACCGGCGTTTTCCTGAGCCGACCACTTCGCTTGCGCTTTCCCGATCAGGATTGTGTGAGAACGGCCACGAAGCACGTCTTCAAGCCTGGCCGGAGTGCCGCGCAGACGTGCGCACAGATTCCGAAGCAGTTCCACGGGAAACGAAAAGTCAAACTTGCGTTCGAACCAGATTGGCACCTGACTCATGGATTCCGCCGATCAGGAGGAATGACTTCAGTAAACCTCCTGTCACCAACTATCAGACAGGGCAGTCATGCTTGCCAGTGGCCTAGAAAACGATTATCGTCAAATATATGCCAATCGCTGAGACCACAAACGGTTCAATCTATCGAAATCGTTTCTAGCGTTTTGGAGGAACTCGGACTCAGCCTGCGCGACGTCGTCCGAAACACCGTTTACCTCCAGAGCATGAAAGACTTTGCGCGCATGAACAGTGTTTACGAAAAGCTTTTTCCCAAGCCATATCCCGTGCGCAGCTCGGTTCAGTTCGTTCTCCCCTTTGACGCGCTCGTTGCCATCGAGGCCACCGCTTATCTGAAGCAAGAATAGTGGTACTAAAACCACCCTGGTGGAGCGCTCGCGCTGGGCGGCGTGGTGCTCGTCAACATACTCGGTCGGGACCAACGGCGCGAATCAGCACGCTCATCTTTTTTCAAATTCTTCGAGCCTGCAAGAGTGTCTCGGTGTCGGTGATGGTCAATGGCGAGGACGGCATCGAGTTGGCCGATTTCATGCTGCTGGATTTCGGGGAGATCGCGGTCGTCGCCACACGCACTTCGTGCCGATTGTCCGCGAGGTTCTGCTATCGGACCGTGATTTCTTGGGGCTGCTCTATCTGCGCGAAGATCGCGAGGAAGCTGAGGCGGGCATCCCAGACGACAATCCTTTCCTTGCTGAGCACGCGAGGGCGAGTGTGCATCAGAAAGTTGAACGTCATATAGACAGTTAGCCAAGTTACGTTATATGATAACATCCGATGCTTGCAGCTCCAAGCATTATCTGGCGAACACTCGAAGCGGTCGCCCAACTGGACTTGGTCACTGTCATGACGATCTACCAGAAGGCCAGAGTCGAACTTGATCGCACGAGAGGGGCGACTTTGGAACACAACGGAGTGCTGATTCAGGATGCGATCACCGGCACGGTTACCGCGTTATCTCCATAAACTCATGCCGAGTTCAGCCAAGCCGCAAGATCCACGCTCCGTGACGCATGCCTGTTGTAAGGCTCGAACCAAAACGAAAAACGGGAGGAACCCAATGAAACCCCGATCCCAGGAGAATCCAAAATTGCACGCGACTTCACAAGAAAACTGTGTTTGCCATCGTACGACGTGGCTGTGTGCAGCTGTCATGTTCGTGCTCAGTCTTCTGCTGCACGGAAATTCCCACGCCCAATCCCTAAATGCTCACGTGATCAAAGGCAACACGCCCCAGTTCGTCTCCCCGGCAAGGGACATTGGCCGCGAAGATCTTTCCGCGAAGATCAGCGTGACATTATGGCTGAAGTTGCACAATCGCCATCTTCTCGATCAGCTCGCTGACCAATTCTATGACAAGAATTCACCCAGCTACCGCCATTGGCTGAAACCGGCGGAACTCAAAGCTTTGTTTGCTCCGAGCGCGCAGGAACTGGAAATGGTCAAGCAGTTCCTTGTCGACCACAATCTCACTGTGTCGCGCGTAGGACCGGCCAACTTTTCCGTGACCGCGGAAGGCACCGTCGCGGATGTCGAAAAGGCTTTCTCGGTACAGATGCATAAGTTCTCCGTGGCCGGGAAAACACATCGCGCCAACATCAATGACCCGATAATCGAAGGACCGGCGGGCGAACTTGTCGCGTCCATCTATGGCCTGGATGACAACCAATACAAACATCCGGTTCATCAGGCCAGTGAGATATTGGGCGGCAAGCCTGCCTTTGCAAAGCTGGACAGCACAAAAATGACCGCCGACGGTAGCAGCGTCGCCTCACTCTTCCTGGGACCATGCTTCACCGGAGTGGCAACAAAGACATTCTCGACCAATGGTGGTTTTCCTATGGCGACCTATTCCGGTAGCACATACGGAGCAGTCGCTGTTGACGGCCAGGAAGGATTGCCTTGCGGCTACACTCCCCAGCAAATCCGCACTGCCTACCACCTCAATGGACTGTATGCCAATGGATTTAAAGGACAAGGCCAGACCATTGTGATTCTCAATTGGACCGATGCGCCTACGGTCACAAGAGACGCCAACTTGTTCAATACACTCAACAATCTTGTTCAGCTGACCTCGGCAAATTTCCAAATCATGCACTTCCCCGTCTTTTGTAATTGCTTCCCGTTGGCCGGAGTTGTGGTGGAGGCTAATCTCGACGTGGAGTGGTCTCATGCCATCGCACCGGGAGCTAACATCGTCCTGCTGTTCGCCCTGTCGCCGACCTTCGCAGACGTCGACAATGCCACCGTCTTCGCGATCACGGAGGGCTTGGGAAATACGATCTCCGGAAGCTTCGGCGCCAAAGAGGCGTTTTTGAGTTCGACCGTACTCAATCAGCAGAATCTGATCGCGGAACTGGCAGCCGTCTCGGGCATTTCGGCCAATTATGCGACGGGAGACGATGGCGTTTTTAGCGTAGGTTTTGACATTCCCACGATTCAACAACCGGCAGGCGCACCGTTCGCCACAGCAGTGGGCGGAGTCAGTCTCGCGCTAAATTCAAACAATACGATCGCCTGGCAAAGCGGCTGGGGCACAAACGCGACCGGTCTAGTGGCTGGCCCTGCGCAAGGCAGCTTTGTTGCCGATCCCCCGGTGCGAGCCGGATTCCAGTTCGGAGGCGGCGGAGGTGCGAGTGTGTTTTTCGCCAAGCCGCATTTTCAAATGGGAGTTGTGCCCGGCGCGCAACGGCAAATACCAGATATCTCCTGGCTGGCAGACCCTTTGACGGGTGGCGAAATCGTTAGCTCGGACGAGGATGGAGTTTTCGTGGGCGTCATTGGGGGCACTAGCCTTGCGACACCCATGTTCTCCGGCCTCTGGGCGATTGCCAACCAGGAGGCCGGTCAGCCGCTTGGGCAGGCAGCTCAGTATCTTTACGCCATGCCGGCGGGCACTATCACGGACATTCAGCCCCAAGTCTCTTCCACCAATCTGGTCGGAACGATCCAGGATTCGACCGGCGTGCACCACTTCGGCGCAGCCGAGCTCATGGAACCACCGATTTTTCCGCTTGGACTGCCGACGGGGTTTCGCAGCTTCCTGCTGCAAAACCCTGGCGATCTGGAGTGGGATGCCATCTCATTCGGCACCGATGAGACCTTGAAGGTGACCAAAGGCTGGGACCCTGCGACGGGTGTTGGAACCCCGAATGGAAAGGCATTCGCCGATTTCTTTGCCCCGCC
>Ga0207062_1162_pt1 | contig 17169 bp, 15 predicted proteins | sample Alteio_BWMinCont_28_FD_153266 | JGI IMG/M metagenome (GOLD analysis project Ga0207062, IMG submission 153266) | Enriched cells from forest soil in Barre Woods Harvard Forest LTER site, Petersham, Massachusetts, United States -... | ecosystem: Environmental > Terrestrial > Soil > Temperate forest >... | reverse complement strand
GAGGGATCTTTTTCATTCGCAAGGGAGAACTGACGGGTTCAGAAACTGATGCCCGGAGCCTTGAAAATGTCAAGTTTGCACGCCATCAGCTTTCGAATGATCTGCAGATGGTTCTCGGAAATAGGCTTGCAGCGAAATGGAAAGCCCAGAAGGCGATCTCTTTAGATTACCTGCAGGTAAATCCTGAGATTGTAGAAATAGACTGATATGGAAGACATCGCACCTTTAACACCGGTCAATTTTTTCCAGTTGCAGTGCGATTGCCGCTATCTTCCCCTGCAGGCCAAAAAACCTTTTGGCCTGCAGGCCAACAATTATTCCAAATATTTACTTCCAGATACATCAGCGTTGACGCATGAAGTTCATTTTGCCGAGGTTGCTTTAGGCTGGAATGAAGAAGGCATTGAGATCTTTGCCGCAATTAACGAACCTTTTAACAGGTCAAGCTATCCCTCTCTGGACAGAGGCGACAGCCTGGAAGTGTGCATCGATACCCGGAACATCAAAACTTCAGGATACAATACGCGTTTTTGCCACCATTTTTTCTGCCTTGCAGAGCCTGTAGATAACGTCCAGGCTGGGGAAATCACTAGATTCAGGACGGAAGATACTCATGAGCTTTGCGACGCAAATGACCTTAAAGTTTCAAGGGCCCTAAAGAAAAGTTCCTATACGCTTCAACTTCTTATTCCAGCCCATTGTCTTTTTGGATATGATCCGGAACAAGTCGGCATGTTAGGATTTACCTATCGAATAAATCGAGCTATAGGATCTTCGCAGCATTTTTCTGTCTGCTCTGATGACTACCAGTTTCAACAACAGCCTTCTCTTTGGGCTAGCTTAAAGTTAAAGTAATCAAGGCAAAGCGCTTAAAGAACAAGGCCAGCAAAACGTAGCTTGGCATTCCAATGCCGAGTTTAGACGTTCCAATTCCAATGTTTTAATCCAACCAGTTTTAACCGGCAGAACGAACGCGCATATAGTTTCTTAGAAACACTCCAACTCGGCATTGGAATGCCAAGCTACGTTTTGCTGACCCTGTTCTTTATTGTCACTCAGGAAATAACCCTTTCTGACTTTACATAGAAAAAATTTATGTTATTGTGATTTATTGAGACCCACCATCAATAAGGAGTAACCTATGAAAACGTTTTTATATTATTGTTCCCTTATCGCAAGCCTATGCCTTCAAGGGATGCCGGACCATTGTCATGCATTACCATCAGAAGCTCTAGTCCCTGCAGGTCCTGCAGTTCAGACTGGAGTGGGGCCCTATTCCGTTAAGTATTCGAATAGCGGAAAATTTGCAGCAGTTGTTAACGATAGCGATGACACCGTTTCTGTCTACCGAGTCCATTCCAGAACAGGAGCGTTTGAACCGATTCAAACTATTGCGTCAGGAAATGCTCCTAATTTTGTTGTTTATTCACCGGAAGACAAATTTGCATACCTGACGAATTTTGGCAGTTTCGGTCCAGGAGGTAGCATTATTGTATATAGCATAGATCCTAAGACTGGAATCTGGTCAAATATTCAAACGATTAATGATGGATCGGTGTCTTCGCCATACGGCTTTGACATCTCTCCATGCGGAAAATTCCTTGCCGTAGCAAACTTTGGCACTGGAAATCCAGGCTCTGGCTCCATAGCTATTTACCAGATATCTGGTCATACTGGAATGCTGAAATTCATTGCTATTACGCCCCATCAATCACCTGAGATTTTGGCCTTTTCTCCCGATGGGCAATATCTGGCAGTAACAAATTTCGAAGGGGCGAGCGTTTCTGTCTTTAAGATGAATTCCATAGGTTATATTCAAGAAATTGAAGACTCACCATTTCCTGTAGGATTGAATCCTGAAGGCGTCGCCTATAAGCATAATGGCAAAGCTGTAGCCATAGCAAATACAAGTGACGGGACGGTTACCTTCTATAGAGTAAACAGTGAAACAGGCCAATTTTATGATATGCAAACGTACGCAACAGGAGATTCTGCACCTGCTGAGCTTGCCTTTTCAAATGATGATACGCTCCTGGCTGTTGGAAGCTTTAATAATCCCGGAACGGCAACTGTATTCTGTGTAAAAGGTAGGGACAAAACCTTGATTCAATCAATCCCTAATCTTCAAGGCCCCTATACCTTTGCCTTTAATCCTAGCAATAAAAATTTTGCAGCCCTTTCTATTTTTGGCAACGGAACTGATCCGGGATCAGTTCAGGTATACAAAGTGAACAATTCAGCCTGTTCTCACTCTTCCTCAGACTAAATGCAAAAGCGTCAGATCTCTTGCCTCAAGGGCAAGAGATCTGTTGCTAACAAAGCAGCTCGAAAAGAGAGGCTGCTTACTGAAAAAAAACTTTCAATGCGCTTCAACTTCTTATTTCCGACCATTGCCTTTTTCGATATGATCGTGAAAAAGTCAATACTTTAAGATTCAAAATACTTAAGGCTTCTCTGATGAAAACTGCACTTTATGAAAAGCATAAAGCTCTAAATGCAAAGATGACAGATTTCGGCGGTTGGGAAATGCCTTTGCAATACAAAGGGGCCATTCTGGAGCAGCGCGCCGTTCGTGAATCTGTGGGCCTATTCGATGTCTCACATATGGGCCGCATAATCGTTCAGGGCGTTGATGCTGAAAAGCTTCTAGAGAAGCTTTCAACAAATAAAATTGCCGGCAAACCCGACAACAGTGCGACTTATACCGCATGGTGTTTACCTTCCGGCGGCTGTGTCGATGACCTGATCGTCTACCGTTATCATTCACAAAAGTTCTTTATCATTGTCAACGCAGGAAACCGCCAAAAGGACCTGGCCCATCTAAAGAAGTATGCCGAGGACTTCAGAGTCGAAATCATCGACCGTTTTAATGAAGACGGCATTTTAGCGCTGCAAGGTCCCAATGCTTTTCCATTGATGGAGGAGATCTTCCCTGCTGCCAATCAATTAAAGCCGATGCAATTCATGGAAGTCCCCTTCGAAAATGAAACCATCATCATTGCATCCACAGGATACACCGGGGCGGGCGGCTATGAAATCTATGCGGAAAATGCCCTCATCGTCAGTCTCTGGGACCTCTTCCTCTCAGAAGGCCTCGCGTTCGACATCGAACCTGCCGGTCTGGGAGCCCGGGATATCCTGCGACTTGAAATGGGATTTGCCCTTTACGGCCATGAGATCGATGAAACTATTGCCCCCACTGAAAGCGTGGCCGCATGGGCAGTCAAAATGGACAAGCCTGAATTCGTCGGCAAAGAAGCTCTCATGGAACTTGCCGAAGGTTCAAAAAAACGTCTGCAACAGGGCCTTATCCTTTTGGACCCTGGAGTCGCACGTCAAGATTATCCAATTTTTAAAGACGGCCAGGAAATCGGAACGGTCACTTCAGGGGGCTTTTCTCCGACCTTAGACCGTTCTATTGCCATCGGTATGATCAATGAACAGCTCTCTATCGGACAGCATGTTGAAGTGGCAATACGGAAAAACATTTGCCAGGCAGAAATCGTTGCCCTTCCTTTCATCAACAAGAAATCATTGAGGTGAGAATGAAATTTTCCGAATCACATGAGTGGATTGAAGTCCAAAACGGCCTGGGGGTTGTAGGGATTTCCAACCATGCCCAGAATGAACTTGGCGACATCGTCTACATCGAGCTGCCGCAAGTCGGCAAAGTGGTAAAAGCAGGTGAAGAAGCGGCTGTGCTGGAATCCACAAAGGCTGCGGCTGATGTCTATTCACCTGTCAGCGGAGTGATCCAAGAGGTCAATCAAAAGCTTTCCGAAACCCCTGAATTAGTGAATAGTTCCCCGCTAAAGGAAGGCTGGCTGTTTAAAATCAAAGTGCAATCCCCTGAGGAGCTTGATAAATTGATGGACGCTGACAAATATCTTTCACAATTTAAGAGCTAGTCAAGAATGGATTTCGTTTCTAACCGCGAACCTCAAATCCAAGAGATGCTTAAAGTTATCGGTGTCAAAAGCATCGATGAGCTATTTACTGCAATCCCCAAAAAATTGATCCTGCCTAGACCGACGGATGATGACGGGCTTTCAGAATATGAGGGCCTTCAGCTTATGCAGGCCCTTGCCGAAAAGAACGGTTTCACTTCCTTTGAAAATTATCTGGGCGCAGGAGCCTATGAGCATCATGTTCCCGCAATTGTCGGGGCAATTTGCAGCAAATCTGAATTCTTGACTTCTTACACTCCCTACCAAGCGGAAACATCCCAAGGGATGCTGCAAGCGATTTTTGAATTTCAATCCGCCATTGCGGCATTGACGGGCATGGACGTGTCCAATGCCTCCCTCTATGATGGCGCTTCCGCCTGCGGGGAAGCTGTGCTAATGGCCATGCGCATCCATAAAACGCGGCAAAAAATCCTCATCGCCGATACACTGCATCCCCACTACAGAGATGTCGTAGACCTATATTTAAGCAGCCATGACCTTTCCGTTGAAGTGATCCCGAGAAATAAAGAAGGAAAAATCGATCTCCAACAATTAAAATCCTTGCTCGACAGCAACACGGCGGCTGTCCTGCTGCAGTCCCCTAATTTTCTTGGCCTCGTGGAAGACATTAAGCCTCTGGCCGGCGCAATTAAAGAATCGGGAGCTCTTTTGCTGCTCTGCGCCAATCCACTAAGCTATGGGATCTATGCCTCCGCAGGAGAACTTGGTGCAGATATTGCTATCGGAGACTGCCAGCCTTTCGGACTGCCTTTACAGTTTGGAGGCCCCTACGCAGGATATTTATCCTGCCGTCAAGAATTTGTGCGTCAAATGCCCGGAAGGCTGATCGGCGAAACCCTCGATACTGAAGGCCGCAGAGGGTTTGTGCTGACATTGCAAGCGCGCGAGCAGCATATCCGCAGAGAAAAAGCCACCTCGAACATCTGCACAAATCAGGCCCTGGCGGCCCTGGCCTCATTAATCGCTATGCTATGGTATGGGAAGGAAGGACTTCCAAAACTGGCCTTAACAAATTTCCAAAGGGCCTCCTTCCTAAAAGCAGGCCTGACAGCTATACCCAAAATAAAAGCCCTAAGCCCGGGCACAATCTTCAACGAATTTGCCGTCAGCTTTGGCATGCCAATCGAAGATGTTCTCAAGGCATTCAGGGCTAAAGGGATTGAACCGGGAGTGCCCCTGGGAAGATTTTATCCTGACCTGCAAGACTATCTGCTGATAGCTGTCACAGAAACAAAGTCCCAGCAGCAGCTGGACAAATACATACAAACAGCCTCGGAAATTGTTGGTAAAACATGACAAAAACAATCTTCGAAAAATCGCAATCGAAACAGCATGCCTACAGCCTTCCACGCCAGTGGAAGGCACTTGCCTCCTTCATGCCCCCGAAGGAACTCTGCCGTGAAAGCGAATTGACGCTGCCGGAAATCTCCGAGATCGATCTGACCCGCCACTTTGCCGAACTCGCGCAAAGGAATGTGGGCATTGACAATTGTTTCTATCCGCTCGGCAGCTGCACAATGAAGCTTAACCCGCGGGTCAATGAGCTGGCGGCCGCCCTTCCGGGATTTACCAAATCGCATCCTTTGGCCCCTCCTGAGGCTGTTCAGGGAAACCTTCAATTGATTGTTGAATTAGTGGATATGCTTTGCGAGATTTCAGGAATGTCCGCAGGGACCTTGCTGCCTAACGCCGGCTCCCAAGGGGAATTTATCGGAATTCAAATGATCTCGGCCTATCATAAAGACCGCCAAGATCATGCACGCACAGAAATTATTATTCCGGACAATGCCCATGGAACCAATCCGGCAACCGCAGCAATGGCGGGCTATAAGGCGGTCTGCGTACGGTCTGACGCCTCCGGGGACATTGACTTTGAACATTTAAAAGAACTTGTCTCGGAGCGTACCGCAGGGCTTATGCTGACTAATCCCAATACCCTCGGCCTTTTCAGCCCGAAGATTTTGGAAATTACTCATCTGATCCACACTCATGGCGGCCTTCTTTACTACGACGGAGCGAATTTAAATCCTTTGTTAAATATCGCGCGCCCCGGCGATATGGGATTTGATGTCATGCACATTAACTTGCACAAAACATTTTCCACGCCGCACGGCGGCGGAGGGCCCGGTTCAGGTCCAGTTCTCTGCAATGACAAGCTTAAACCCTTTCTTCCTGTTCCAAGAGTGGAGAAAAAGGGCGGCAGTTATCGATTAGTTTGGCAGAATGGTAAGAGCATCGGTAAAATCGCTTCATTTCATGGAAACTTTGGGATCTACTTACGCGCCTACCTCTACGCCAAGCTCCATGGCCATGCCGGCTTAAGGCGCATCGCAGAAATTTCGGTATTGAACGCCAATTATTTGAAGAAGCTGCTTGCCCCGCTTTTCACAGTTCCTTTTCCTCAGCACTGCATGCATGAATTTGTCCTTCAGGCAGACAATTATATTGACAAAGGGATAAGGGCCTTAGATATCGCTAAACGTCTTTTGGATTATGGCGTACATGCCCCGACAATCTATTTTCCGCTGATCATCAAAGAGTGCATGCTCATTGAACCAACAGAAAGCGAATCTAAAAACACATTAGATAATTTCATCGAGATCATGAAAATTATTGTCGCTGAAATCCATACCAACCCGGAAATTGTCAAGACAGCCCCCCATAGCAAGCCTGTCAGACGTTTGGATGAAGTGCTGGCGGCCAAAAAGCCGATCCTGAAGCATAATGGCAAGGCTCCTCCTGAAGCCTCTGAAACCACAAACCACTATCCAACAGTTTAGTGGCAGTTGCAAAAGGATGCTTTGCGGCCCCACGTTAGGGCCAAAAGCGAAAGAGGCCTTTCGCACTCCAAACGCTTCGCGAAATAGATGTCTAAACTAATTGAACCTTTAGCATCGCGAAGCGTTTGGAGTGCGAAAGGCCTCTTTCGCTTTTGGCCCTAACGTGGGGCCGCAAAGCATCCTATCATACATTTGCAACTGGCTCTTAAAAATAAAAAACAGAATGGTTATCTCCATGAAAAGCTGCTGCGATCAGGTTTCTCTCTTTTAATTGATCGATGATCAGCTTGTTGATCTCAATATCGGTTATTCCATAGCTCAAACCTCGTTTGACAATTTCTTTGCAAAACCAGTTGTTGATAGGTTTAACCAAAGATTTTTCATCTTCAGATAATGATCTAGCTTGAAATTGATAAGTTAAGGGTTTGGCTTGAAATTGACAAGTCTGTTCCTTAACATATACATTAGGCCATCCAAACAGAATCGGAAATGGTTTTACCGCTTTTAAATCCACACGTAGACTGATGATTTCGCATTTTGTTATATTTGGGTACCGTTCGATAAAGGCATCGACCTTTTCAATAGATTGACAAATTCTGTTAAGTTTTTTGAAAAAAATATTGGCCTTAAAGTATTCCAGCATCTCCTCAGGATTGTCGCCTAAGAGTTTCAAAGAAACAATTGCTGTATCTAACTTTTCTGTTTTCCTGGCCCGGTTTTTTAAGAGATGGACAGTGCTAGATGAAACTTCATAGGAGACAGCTGAATTAACATTGTGCATAGCAAGAATTTGCCTGGCCACTTCCTGCATGATCTTCTCTTTTTCTTCCGTTGAATTCATGAAGCTTTTGAAAAGTTTATTTTGTGAATTTTGGCGCTCTTCAAGAAATCTAAGGTGCACGAAATATATCTTTTCAAAAGCTTCTAAAGCCGTGCGTTGACTAAGTTTTAAAGCCAGAATTTCATTTTCAGTAAATTGATGCTCTTTACCCAAAGTCTCCATGATCACATCGTACTGATAAGGGAATAGAAAAATGCCCACTCGGGCAGTTTCGAAATAATCGTTATGCTTCTCTTGTTGAGGTTTTAGTTTATCAAGGTCGATAAATCCGATATGGTATGTGACCTTGCCATTTTTATTTTTTGAATAAACAATGATATTGTCGTATCGCGGTATTCCAAGAGGATAAAGTTTTTGCATAGACTTAATCCAGTTTCCAAGAAGATCTTTTAATGTCGTGTGAAGCAAGAATATGATGGCTTCCCTCACAGGCTCATCAAAAAATTGATGGTTTGCAATGTAAAAGGCTCTTAATCCATCCAGTTTAAATAAGGCAGGCAAAAGCCTTTCTATAAGGAAATCCCCAGTGATGATATGTTTTGGGATTTTGACGTGTTTAAAATCATACTGTTCAAATATTTTCCTTCCACAGACCATATCTTCAGATCGCGACAAGAGGCGTTGTCTTTGTTCATCGTCATAGGCAATCCTGATGAGTAGCTTCTTCTCCATTAAGATACGTATCCTATCACTTGAATTCCCGCTGAGAGGTGTCGGCAATGTCTTGAGAACGTCTTCATTCAAAAAAGGCTTAACTTTTTCGATGGTCTCCTGATTAAGGAAATATTTTCCAGCCTGCTTTTGCGCGTTCTGAGCTTGAGTTCCCGAAGGTAGAATTTCTATGGGGCTTTGATTTATTGACGTATTGATCTGCATGATCCTTCTTCCTATGCTGCAGCAGGACTCAACGATTTTGATTGATATAAAAAAAACAAATATTATTATATTAACTATAAAATTAAGAGTCGACTATTTTATTCTATAAAAAGATCTGTTGCAAAACTGGCAATGGCGATGGAAAAGCGACAATATTTAGGCTTTCATTAGAATCAGGCCGAGACGGCCTGATTACCTTTTTCATTGTTCGGTTGCAACCGAAGAATCCAACCTATTAGGATATGAAAAGATCTGCCATTCCTAATCAAGGGTGGATTGACAGTCATGACTGTTTGTGTTAATATAATTTAAATTCGGGCCGGTTTCAGAATGAAACTCCCAATATCCGCAACAATTTCCCTAGAATTCATGATACGTTCTCGTAGCTCAGTAGGATAGAGCGGTTGCCTCCTAAGCAACAGGTCGCGCGTTCGAATCGCGCCGAGGACAACTTTAGGGTGGGATTTACAGCATTTCGCTTTTTGAAGGGACACTTGTGTATTTTTGAATGCCCTGTGCAATGCCCCACATCAATCTTTTGACATAGGCTGCATCTTTCAGCTTTTGATATTCAGACTCATTGGTCAAAAATCCGCCTTCGACAAGCACTGCAGGCATTTTGGTTTTTCTGATGACAGCCAAGTCTCCATGCTTGACCCCTCGGGAGGCAGCATCTGTATTCACAACGATGCGATTGAGGATGCTTTCTGCTAACGCTTTAGAGGCTGCAGAGCGGTCTTTGTCCTGCTCAGAGCGGTAATAAAATATCTCTACCCCCTCAGCTTTCACTGCGGGAGCAGAGTTAAAATGGACACTGACAAAAAGGGCCGGCTGCAGTTCATTGGCGAATTGCGCCCTTCCGTCAAGAGAGACAAAAGTATCATCTTTGCGTGTCATCGCAGTCAGAAAACCCATCTGCTGCAAATAGCTTTGCAAAAACTGTGCGGCAACTAAATTCAGATTTTTCTCTTTAATTACCGGTTTAAAGGGAGATTGAGTCCCGAAATCCTCGCCTCCATGGCCCGGATCGATAACAATCAGCTTTTTGGAAGCCTGCAGAGGCTCCCTTTCATTTAAAGCGAGGATGTTGCTGGCCCTTTCCGCTGGAAGGGAGATCTCTTCGACACTTTCTAAGGAAAGCCTTGAGGGAGAACAGCTGTTTATTGACAGCAGTATCATAAGCAATGCAAATTGCAACCATTTTTTCATTGTTGTTTTTTCCTATGAAGACTTTGACAAATCTCTGATGCCACTTTTCGGTCATCAAATTCAATAGTTTTATGCGCAAAAATCTGATAAGTCTCATGCCCTTTGCCGGCAATGAGAACAATATCATCTTTCTCGGCATACTCTAAAGCCATCCTAATGGCTTTTTCTCTTTCAATTTCTATACAATAACATTTTTGATTTGAAAATCCTCCTGCTATTTCTTGACAGATAAGTTCCGGAACCTCGGACCGCGGGTTATCGGAAGTCACAATGGTAAGATCAGAATACTTCTCAGAAACTTGTGCCATATGCTTACGTTTGGTCCTGTCGCGGTCCCCGCCGCAGCCGAAAACTGTGATGATGCGTCTTTTTTTAAGCTCCTGCAGGCAAGTCAATACATTCAAAAGGGCATCCGTTTTATGCGCAAAGTCCACATAAATGTGGAGGCCCAGGGGATTTGGCACTTTCTCAAGCCTTCCAGGAATCGGTTTAACATTATGGAGGATCTGCACGCATTTCTCAAGAGGTTGACCGTATGTTAAACCTACAGCTAAGGCGGCCATATAGTTATAAACGTTATGCCGGCCGATAAGCTTTAAGGAACAGCTGACTGTTTGCTGTCGATAATGAAGGTTAAAATGGCTAGCCTCGGATGTCAACTTCAATTCAGAAGCGTATAAATCCGCTTTGGGGTTAAAACCGAAAGTAAAAATTTTCACTTTGCAGCCCTTGATTATTTCTGCGCACCAGGGGTCGTCGATGTTGACAATTGCTGCTTTAGTATCCGTTTCATTGAACTTTTTCTGATGGTTATCGATCGACAAAAACAGTTTTTGCTTTGCGGCCGCATAATTTTCCATTGTATGGTGGTAATCTAAATGCTCAGAATTTAAATTGGTAAAGATGGCCCTGTCAAACTCAAGCAAACTTACCCTTTGCTGATCTAAAGCATGCGAAGAAACTTCCATTACCGCTGAGCGGCAGCCTTGCAAAACCATTTCCCGAAGCATTTTCTGATTCGTGCATATATCCGGTGTGGTGTAAGAAGAGGGATGGCGATTGTTGCCGACAATATACTCGACTCCCCCGACCAATCCGCAAAGGCCGTTAATTTCATCGAGCAGATGCTTCACTAAGAATGAGGTGGTTGTTTTGCCATTAGTACCTGTGATGCCCACTAAAAAAACCTCATGGCTAGGGTTCTGATAGTAGTAGGCGACAAGAAGGCTTTCGATCTCAGCCACGTTAGGATGAATCAGTTGGGCAATATCCGTTAAGCTTGGGTCATAGATGTCATTGGCGATCGCTACAGCCCCAGCGGCAATAGCCTCTGCGATATATTGGGAGCCATCGTACGTGCGGCCTCTTTTGGCGATAAAAAGGTTGCCCGGGGCCACGAGTTTTGAATTGGCGCATATTCCGCTGACGTCAACTTCCTTGGAGCCTTTGAGAGTAATAGAAGGGATTTCTTTGATCAGTTTTTTGATTTTCATATTATTGTTATATTGGCATTAGCATAACATTGTCAAGTTCTCACCTCTGTTAATTCGTTTCCGTTACCGTTTCGGTTTTCGTTACAAGGAGTTTTTTCTGCAGCTTTTGAGGTAGCCAGGCCGTCTCGGCCTGACCAGGATGGGGCAAATTCTCAATCTCAATCTTAATCTTAATCTTAATCCCAATCTCAATCTCAATCTTAATTTTAATCTTAATCTTAATCTTAATCTTGACGTGCCAAATTAGAGTGAGATGTGTGAAGAGAAGATTAAGATCAAGATTAAGATCAAGATTAAGATCGAGATTAAGAGATCTAGCCTCTTAGTTGCCAGGGCGAGACGCCCTGGTTACCTTATACAGGCAATACTGCAGATTGAATTGTCCCTTGGCATAGTTCATTTTTCGTTTTGTAGATTTGCAGGCTTGACATCAAGCAAGTTAATCATTTGTGTGATGAGACCTATCTCTTTAAACCGTGCAAACTGGCTCATCACACAAATCTTTTTATAAACAAAAGGATTGTGTTCCTTGATGCATTGGTATTCTCTAATCATGGAGTGAACTTGATGATGGAGTTCTTTTTGCGATAAGTGGAGAGCTTCCAATTTAAAAATAAAATGGATTCTTTTTGAGATCTGGTATAAAGCATCATCTCTATGGTCTGACTCTTGAAGTCGAATCACAAAATTTTTATACAGTTTTTTTTCTTCTTTGTTTTCGCCTGGGTAGGCCTTAACAAATTCCACAATATCCTTTTGTACTTGTATTCTTTCGTGATAGCCCACATGAAAGTATTTCTCTTTTTCACGCAGGGAAAGCTCTGATAAACCAAGAAATTGATTCATTCGCTTTTCTATATTGACAAGGTCAAAATCTCTGCAGTTAGCATCAAATTCTTTGACTTCTTTTATTTTATCATTCACGCAATGATTTATAATCGCGATGAATGCCTCTTTGCTTTCTTCAGGATTGACCTTGTCCAAAAGTTTGTTTAGGGAAATAATCGCTTTCTTAATCCCCTCGCTACACTCAGGAATTTCTTTTTTTTCCTTAAAAACCCTGAGTGCTGATTCCATTTCGCTAAAATCTGCATACTTTGTGACCGGAATGTTGTTCAATCGATGGATCACTTTAGCAGTGAAAGTGAAATAGCTCTTTCTCTTATTTTCAAAACAATACAAATGGTCTTTTTTGAAATAGGATGCACATCCCCAGTTTAGTAGACCTGTATGACGAAGACAATGATCCATTATTGTTATTCCTTTTTTGAACGAACTTATCAACTATACAAAATAGCATAAAAACACTTTTAAAAGCAAGTGTTTTTTGAATTATGACTTTCTATATAAAGACATTGCACCAATTATTCACACAATTGCTTATAATGTTGAGATAAAAGAGTAGGCAGCCGCGTCTTGGTCCAGGCCAGGGCGGGACGCCCTGGTTACCTTATTTAAAATGCACTTTTGTCATTTGCCAATTTTTAAGTGTTTTGTTAAAAATCGCATCGCAAAATGGCGGAACCGTCGCCAATTTGCAATCCCATTTAAGGTTAAGGCTAATATGCATTTTTTTAACCGATTTTTTAAAGAACCTAAAAGAAGCTACTTCCTATTTGGCCCTAGAAGTACAGGAAAAACGATGCTAATGGAGCATCTGCATAAATCTTCACTCTATGTTAATCTGCCTTCATAATTTCATAAATCAATAATAAAATTTTTTCACCTAAGTTTTATCTCGCATCGGTAAAAAACCTTTTTTCCCTAATAAATGCATCACACTCCTCAATAAATAGCTGTTATTAAAACTAATTAGGTATTTTCGAGATCCTTTACCTTCACTAATCAACATCTTTTTATCTATCAATCTTCTTATTTGACGTGAAATTTCTGCACTAGCTTTAGAATGAAAAATATCCTTCAAATCGCAAGCCTTGATCACTTGCTGCTCCACAGCTTTTTGAAGAACTCGTCAGCCCTTTCATGTCTTACAATTATCATCGTGGTTTCCATAAGGATCACGGGGCGACCGTGCAGGCATGGATTGATAAATCTTTTGAGAGGATTAAGAAAGAAATAGGAAAAGAGGGAATAGATGCTCTAGGGAAAGACAATGTTGTCCAATACCTCGACTTTTTAGCCGAACTCCAAAGCACTATTGGTAACTGGCAGAACAAGCGGCTTATCCAGGATTATTCTAACGGTTTGTAAACATCAAATAAGTTAATTTACACGTAATACAAAATCACCGCCAGTTATTTTAAAGTTTGCAGCTTCACCAAATACATTCGATACACCAAACATTATTGTAGCAGTGAGACATGTCTTAAACATGAACATTCCTTTTTTCATTCTTTAATGATCGAGGTTAGGTCTGCAGATCTGAAAAGCGTATGCCAATTTGAGCGTACGGAATAACGTGACAACAAGCGATAAGTTTTTGTCATATCACTCCGACTTATATTGGCATTCGCATAACATTGTCAAGTTCTCACCGGTTTCTAAAAAAAAATGCACTTTTGTCATTTGCCAATTTTTAAGTATTTTGTTACAAATCCCCTCACAAAATGGCGGAACCACCGCCATTTTGCACGAAAATCTTGCAAATTGGCGTCGCTTCTGCCAAAATGAGTCTCAAAGTGGCGGAACTGCCGCCAATTTGTGATCCAATTTAAGTTTTAAGGCTAACATGCGTTTTTTTAATCGATTTTTCAAAGAACCTAAAAGAAGCTACTTCCTATTTGGCCCTAGAGGCACAGGAAAAACGATGCTAATGGAGCATCTGCATAAATCTTCACTCTTTATCAATCTAAGAGAACCTGAGGTGGAAAGATCCTTCTTAGCTAATCCCGAAAAACTTAGGTACCTTGTTCATGGATCGCGGCATGAATGGATCGTCTTAGATGAAATCCAAAAAGTTCCTTCATTATTGGATGTCGTACATACATTAATTGAAGAAAAAGAGGGTTTCAAATTTGTTCTTACTGGATCGAGCAGCCGAAAATTAAAACGCATTGGAGCAGATCTATTGGGAGGAAGGGCAAGTAATCGGCATCTTCATCCATTTATGGCCGCTGAACTAGGAAAAGCATTTAATCTTGAAAAGGCATTAAATTTCGGCCTTCTACCTTTAGTGTGGACAGATCAAGATCCTAAAGATGCATTGCAAGCATATATTAGCGTCTATCTTCGAGAAGAAATTCAGGCTGAAGGTTTGGTCAGAAACATCGGCGATTTTGCGCGTTTTTTAGAAGTTGTCAGTTTTTCACATGGCGCAACATTAAACTTAACTAACATTGCAAAGGAATGCCATGTAAAAAGAAAAACCCTCGAAGGATATATGCAGGTGCTCTCAGATCTATTGCTTGCTTATGATCTTCCGGTATTTGCCCGCCGTGCGAAGCGCGAACTCGCCGTTCGCCCAAAATTCTATCTTTTCGATACTGGTGTATACTCTGCTCTAAGGAGAAGAGGTCCCCTGGACACAAGCGATGAAATCAATGGCAGCGCGCTAGAAGGATTGGTAGGGCAACACTTAAAAGCTTGGTGCGACTATTCTGAAGAACCCCATGAATTATCTTATTGGCAAACGCGTTCCAAAGTCGAGGTGGATTTCGTTGTCTACGGCCCTCTGGGATTATGGGCTATCGAAGTGAAAAACAACAAAAATCCAACTTTCGAGGATCTTAAGTCTCTTAAATCTTTTGCGGAAGATTATCCCGAAGCAAAATGCATCCTGGTCTATCGAGGCAACCAGCCAATGAAAATTGATGAGATTACATGCCTCCCTGTTAATGAATTCCTGATAAGTTTAAAACCTAATCAACCTCTTGTCTAACACTATTATCAAGTTCTCATCCTACTGCTTATAAAGTTGAGATAAAAGGAGTAACCAGGCTGTCTCGGGCAGGACAACGGCTGGACTGGTTATCTTATTTTGTGATCTCTTGACTTTAAATGTTTTAATTGCTACAGTTAGCTCTTTTATTGTTATTATTTTATAAACCAGCTGATTTATTTAACAGCTAAAAGGAGTATTATATGACCATTAAATTTGTAGATTCATCTAGTCAAGCGACTAATGGCGAAGGTTGGACCAAGGTTCCAGAATTCAAAACGAAAGGAACTTCTGTTCAAAAAGGTGGGGTAACACACATCATCGTTGCTCAAGAATATAAAATGGTGTCTCTGTTTAAAAGAATTAGCAACATCGTTTTGGCTTGCTTGACACTAGGGTCAGCTCTAATTTTTGATAATGTGAGGAACATCTGTTTCTACGGTAAAAAAGTGACTGATTTTGCCGTTTCCGCAACACAGCTAGAAATCGAAAAGAAAAAAGCCCTTGAGGATGCAAAAGAGAAAATTATAACGGATTGCACTAGCGAAGCAATGAGTACACTTGTTAAGACTGGTGCTGCGTTTTTTATAGGCGGGTTTGCTTCTTTAATCTCCGCAGCTACCCTTCCTATTTCGGCTCCTTTCTTCGTGGCTGGTGCTAAACAGTTTATAAGTTCTAGAACTTTTTTAGACACCTCGTTTGCCGTAGGTTCAATAGCTTCTGCAAATATAGCATTATCCAGCACAACCGATTTAAAAGAAAACAAGAAGTTTGTGGCGGCAGTTGTGACAGGTATAGCCGCTTCGGCTGCTTCAGGACTTGTTGCTGATGGGACTAATTATCTTTCAGTTCCGGCGCTCATTTCTTTTGCTACTCTAGGAGTAATATGTTCTATGATCGTAAACCACTTTAATGCAAAGGAAGATAAATTGATCGCTGAACTGGACAAAAAAGCCGCTCCAGCACAAGCTTAGCAGTAGGAGTAACCAGGCCGTCTCGGCCTGGGCCAGGGCGGGACGCCCTGGCTACCTTTAAACAGCCAGGCTGTCTCGGCCTGGGCCAAGGCGAGACGCCCTGGTTACTTTTTATTCCATTGTTTGTAGACTTCCAGGAGTTTTTTAGTCTCCGTCACCCAATTGGCTTTTTCTGGATCGCGGCGGGGGTCGCCATTGGGATATCCGCAAGGATCGTCAGGGGCAATTCCTAAATATTCCAAAGACCTTTTAGTGATCTGTTTAAATATTGGCGCTGCAGTGAAGCCCCCATGGTGAAGCTTTCCGATCCCTGGCTTATATCCATATTCCGGTTCATCAATAATGATATAAAGAACAAAGGCAGGATCTTCAATAGGAGCAAAGCCAACGAATGAATTGCGATACAGGACTTCGGAATAAGCGCCATTGACGATCTTTTTTGAGGTGCTCGTTTTACCCGTTTCAGTATACCCATTGACATCCCCCCTGGAGCCTGTTCCGCCGGGTTTGGTCGTGAATTTCATCGACTGAACAACTGTGTCGGCAATGGCGGGGTTTAATGTTAAGGGAAAATCTTTCCAGCGGGCAGTATTATCCAGCAAAACTACCTTTTCTGAGTTTTCATCACCTTTAACAATTTGCCGAACCAACGTGGGTTTTACTGCATACCCTCCATTTGCCAACATGGCATATGCGCTGATCAATTGGATGCTATTGACCTGAAGATTATAGCCAATAGAGAGCGTTAGCGGAGTTCCTGTCGACCATTCTAAGGCTCCGCTTTTATATCGCTTCCCGATTTTTGGGACCATGCCCGCTGCTTCAGAAGGAAATTCGATGCCGGTTTTTTTTCCTAATCCAAACGTTTCATAAAGGAGATCGCGGTACCATTGGGCGCCGAGGCGAGCGACAATCTTTTCGGCGAGTTTTGCCATATAAATATTGCCGGATTTCTGAATCGCTATGTCCATATTCATATTATAATGAAACGAGGTATCCAAAAGCGGCTTTGAGCGGCCCGCAAATTTGCCGCTGGCTGTGGAAACAATCTCCTCCGGATCAAACAGAGGCTTTTCGCCTCTGGCGATAAGAACTTCATTTGCCTGCAAAGCGGCATAAATGGTGATTGGTTTGACGACAGATCCCGGTTCATAGGCGTAATTGATCGCCTTAAGATGGGTATTTTCGAT
>Ga0207062_1109_pt1 | contig 17246 bp, 16 predicted proteins | sample Alteio_BWMinCont_28_FD_153266 | JGI IMG/M metagenome (GOLD analysis project Ga0207062, IMG submission 153266) | Enriched cells from forest soil in Barre Woods Harvard Forest LTER site, Petersham, Massachusetts, United States -... | ecosystem: Environmental > Terrestrial > Soil > Temperate forest >... | reverse complement strand
AATTCCGCGAAGACCTGTTTTTCCGCCTCAACGTCATCCGCATCACATTGCCGCCGCTGCGCGCGCGCGCCGAGGACGTCCCGTTGCTGCTGTCGCATTACATCAAGATTTTTGCCGACGAAAACAAAGTGTCACCCCTCACGATTGAGCCGGGCGCATTGCGCACGCTGCAAGCCTACCCGTGGCCCGGCAACATCCGCGAGCTGCGCAATTTTGCCGAAAACGCCGTCGTGCTGCGCCGCAACGGCAAACTGACCGAGTTCGACCTCGATCCGAAGTTTCGCAACGAGCCGGCCGCGCCCGGGACCGCGGCTTCCGGCACGCCGGCCGCCGCACCGGCGCCCCTCTCTCTCTCGGTCGAGGAAAATGAAAAACACCTGCTGCACGAAGCGCTGATCAAGTCGCGAGGCAACCGCACCAAGGCCGCAAAATTCATGGGTATCAGCCGCCGCACGCTGCACCGCAAGCTCGCGCAATGGCCCGAACTCGATGTCACCGACCGATGACGGTCGGAGACAAGTAATAACAAGTATCAGGTTCCAAGTACCAGGACGATGTCGAGCCGCAGGCAAGGTGGAGTGCGTTGTCCCCAACGCGCTTAGGAGCGTCTTGAGGTCAAGTCGCTCCACCTTTCATCAGCTTGGCCAGGACATCCCGCCCATATCCACAAACTGTCCCGCCTGCCCCCATCGAAAATGCAGTTGACGCTACCGCCGGGTCGCGTAGCACTTTTCCCCTGCACTGCGGGCGTAGCTCAGTTGGTAGAGCACCACCTTGCCAAGGTGGACGTCGAGAGTTCGAGTCTCTTCGCCCGCTCCATTTTTTCGCTTTGCGAAAAAATGTCACGCCGTAGCTCGAAGAGCGAAGGCAGACAGGTCTTCGAGCAGCGCGTCGGTGAAGGCAAGGCCGGTATCGTTTCGGCTGGCGGCGAAGGCCGGCAGCAATCCGCCGGCGGTGAGCACCGGGTGAAGTTCATCGAAGACCCGGCGCAGCTCGGATGCTTGCAGCATCGGGCTAAGTTGGCGGTTACTGAGCACAGCGCCGATGCGCTCCTGCACGGTGAAGAAACGAGCCCAGTCGATCCAGCGAGGAAAACCATCCGGTCGGTTCCATGTTTGGAGGAAGCTCCACTCACCCGACTTCAGCCAATAACGTTTTTCGCGTCCGGCTCGCGCGGATTTCACCATCCCGGAGGCAGCCAGTTCCTTGAGTGTTTCATCGACGGTTCGCGGAAAATAAAACGTCCCCCGCGCAATGTCGGCCGCCTGCCCGCTTTCGTGCGTGAGCAGCCAGAGCAGGATTTCGGCCCGCGCCTGGACGCCAAACAGGGCGCGGAGCTTCCAGAGCAGCGTGGCCGGCAAAAGCGGGTTAGGCGCGTGGCTCAGCTCGCGGCGTTTGATCGGGCCGCGATGAAATCCGTGCTTCAGAAAAATTGGATCGGCCTGGCCGAAGGACGGCTGGGGTGTCCCGTCTTTTGAAATAAAAAGGGATTCTGTTTTTGCGACAGGCTCGGAACGCGCGGCGAGTGGCTTCCACTTGCTCAGGGTCGAACGCTGACTGAGCCAGGCGGCAATGGCGCCCAGCACGCGACGGTCGCCCAAGCCCACCGCCTTCTGGATGTTTTTCAGCCGTTGGACGTTCACGGATTCCCCATGCACCCAAAGCCAGTCGAGCATCTCGTTAAACAGGCGCGGATCGGCCCGGCCCTGCGTCGTCGTGATGAGGACGAGGGCTTCAGGATCGACGCACCATTCCGCGTCGGCCTTGGTTGCGCCGGCCACGCCGAGCGCCGCCCATTGCCGCCAGAGCAAGCCGAGCAGCGCCTCGCGAAGTTGCGGCTTAGCCTGCATCAATCGTTTGGTTTTTAGCGGCTGAATCATGTTTTAAAAATACGCCTATTGCGTGTTTTAAGTATCATAACATTAATGTGCCCGTCAATTGGCGAGTCGTGCGCCTTCGTCGCTTTGCCGACCAGAAAGAGGGGAAAAACGAGCTTGCTTATTCGCTATTCGCGAATAACGTATTCCAATGGTCACCAAACCACAGGACATCGTAGTAGCGCTCAAGCTCTGCATCGACGGAGCCCGGCAAAACTATGCCGATATGGGTCAAGAACTAGGCATGAGCGCCTCGGAAGTCCATGCCGCCGTTCGCCGTTTGGGGGACGCCCGTTTGTTGGATACTGAAACCAGAGAAATCCGGAGGGAAGTCTTCCGCAATTTTCTCGTTCACGGCGTGCCGCATGCCTTTCCGGCCAGCCCAAAAGAAATTACCCGCGGGATGCCAACCGCATGGGCAGCTCCGGCCCTGTCCGGCAAAATCAGCGCAGCGGAACAGATTCCTCCTGTTTGGCCGGATCGGGAAGGACATGTGCAGGGCGCGGCTGTGCAGCCTCTTTATCGCAGCGTGCCCGGCGCGGCGCGGCGCGATCCGGCACTTTACGATTTGCTCGCCTTAGTTGACGCTCTCCGTATCGGTCGGGCGCGTGAACGCACCTTGGCGGAAAAGGAAATCATCCATCGCCTAAAAGCCCATGTCGCTGCCTAACCTCGCCTCCATGCGTGCGGTCGCCGACCGTCTGGACAGCCTTGGACTGGACTACGCTTTTGTCGGCGGCTCCATCGTGAACCTTTTGCTGGACCATCCGGCGTTGGCGCCCGCACGTCCGACCGATGACGTGGATGTCATCCTCGAAGCCGTGACCTCGCAGCTTTTTTCCGACGTGGAGGCAAAGCTGCGCAGACTCGGCTTCGATCACGACATGCGGGAAAACGCACCGCGCTGCCGGTGGACGCTGGGCAACCTAACTGTGGACATCATGCCGACCGAAGGCGAATTCCTCGGCCTTAACACGGCTTGGTTCAAGGAAGCGTTGGCCACGGCGACCGAGCAGGAATTCGCGCACACCCGGCTCAAATTAATTTCCCCAATTGCCTTTCTTGCCACAAAACACGTCGCATTCACCGACCGAGGCAAGGGCGACTACTATGCCAGCCAAGATTTGGAGGATTTTGTCACCGTGATCGATGGCCGAGAGAAGATCGCGGCGGAAGTGAACGAGGCTCCGGCGCAATTACGCCAGTATGTGATCACGTCGGTACGCGGATTGGTTGGTGCCCACTCTTTCGATGAGGCATTGCCCGGCCACTTGCCCCCCGACCGCGCCAGTCAGCAGCGATTGTCGAATCTCCGCCGTAAACTTCAGGAAATCGCCGCGCTCATGTGACGGACCGCACCGCGGCGAACATCTCCCGCTTCGCCGACCGGCGGGGCTGGCCATGTATGGCCTTCCGCCTTCGCCAAAGATAATCACAGGCTACGGCGGACAAGTCGCCGCCCCGTCCCGGCTCGCTCCGCCATTTCCTGTCACTTCCCGGTCTGGGTTCTTTGGCTTGTCCACGTTTGGTCTGGCGACTTGATCGTCTGTTCTTCCCGATCAGGAGGATTATCACGCTGGCCACTGAAAAGCTCCAACCAATCGCCAACGCGGACCATTTTTTTGCAGTTCCGAGACGCGCCTATTTGCTCGCCGCGCGCAGCAACGTGATCAATGCGGTGCGGATTTCTGACGGAAGCCTGGGCCAGGCCGTTGCGATCTCTGCGAATTCTGCATCACCGTGTGCGTCTATTTGTGAGCAGCCGGTGTCGTGACTTTCGACATCCAATTTTATCTCAATTACTTCCGAATTTTGCTTCGAGAGTTCGAGTCTCTTCGCCCGCTCCATTTTTTGCCTTTGGCAAAAAATGGGCGTTTCGTGCATCGAAAATATCAGCCGGTTTCCGGCAGAAGGGTGCGAAATCCGGCTTCCACGAAGTGATGATCGGTTGTTAACGCCTCGGTCAGCCGCAATTCGCGCATCACGATAAAACATCGGCGAAAACTTCACGCGCGGCCATAGAGCAAATGGTCGATGTCCGGATTGGACATTTTTCCGCCCGGCCCGGCGACCGCGAACGTACCGAGGTTGAGCAGCGGGTCGTCCGCCGACAGGCGCAAGCGCTCGCGCCGGGGAACGGGCACGAGTTGGGCGACCGGCCAGCCGGCCTGCGCAATGGTGATACGTTCGCCTTTTTCGGCGCGCTTCACCAGACGGGAAAGGCCGCTTTTGGCAGCATGCATGTTGACCATCATTGGAGGCATGGGGCACAGGTTAGCTAAGCAGTCGGCTAAGCAAATAAAATCCCCTGTTTTGCGCAGGCTGGCGCATCGGATCGGGCGCTCTTTCTTATCAGTGAACATCAGTGCCCATCAGTGGTTAAAAAATGTCTCACCCCGACTTCAGCATCCGCACGCGGCGGTCTTTGCGCGGGAATTGCAGGGTGACCACCGTACCCACGCCTTCCTTGCTTTCGATGCCAACCTGCCCGCCATGCTCGCGCATGATGCGCTGGACGATCATCAGACCGAGGCCGTGGCCTCCCGGCTTGGTCGTGTAGTAGGGCTGGAAGAGCCGCACGAGGTCTTCCGGCCGGATGCCGGCACCGCTATCCACAAAGGCAAGGAACACGCTGTCGTCATCGGCGCGTGCGGCGATGCGCAACCGGCCGCCGGGCACCATGGCCTCGGCCGCATTTTTAATGAGGTTGAAAAAAACCTGCTTGAGCTGGCTGCGGTCGGCCATGACCCGCGGCAGGTCCGAGGGCGTCTCGGCCTCGACCACGATGCCGCGGTCGGCCAGCTCGCGCTGTTGGAAGGCGAGCACTTCGCCGAGCACGTCGGTGAGGTTCGTCTCCGAGAGGTCGGGCGGGCGCGGGCGAATGGCGTCGAGAAAATTGCTGATGATGCCGTCGAGTCGTTTGACCTCGTCCTGGCAGACTTGGATGGATCCGGCCACCGATTCGGACTCCGGGTTGGCCTTCAGTTTTTTCAATTTTCGCTCGATAAGCTGGAGATGAATGGTGAGCGAGTTGAGTGGATTGCCCAGCTCGTGCGCGACGCCGGCGGCGAGCAGCAGGATGGACGATGTGCGTTCGTCCTCGATCCGCGCCTCGGTGGTCTGTTTGTCGCGCGTGATGTCGGACAAAATCACCGCATAGCGCCGCGCCCCGCCGCGACTTTCGCTGCGGAAAGGCATGAGGTAGAGCCGCACCGTGCGCGGCTCCGGGTAAGTCAGCTCGAATTCGCGCGCGACCACGGGCAGCGCGGGCGCGGCATCGTCAAGCGACGCCTCGAGCGAAGGCCGCAGCCCGGGCACGAGCCGCCACAGCATCTGGCCGGTGAGATCGCTATCGCTCAGGCCGATGAGGCGCTCGGCCGCGGCGTTGGCATAGTCGATGACGCCGTCCGCGCCGATGACGAGCACACCTTCCTGCAGCGTGTCGAAAATATCCTCGAAGACCCGGCGCTCGCGCGCGAGACGCTGCACGAGATTGGCGAGATTGACCGAGTCGAGCTGGTCGAGCCGGCCGAGCACGCGGTCGAGAGAAGTGTGTTTTTTCGAGGCCACCGACGCGGTTGTGGCAAAGACACCACCTGGGGTCAACGACGACCCGAAAAACCCCAAATCCCAAACGCCAAAGAAATCCCCAACAACCGCTGCCGTCAAAATTGAAGGTTTTAATTCTAATTTATTTGGCGTTTGGCCATTGGCATTTGTGATTTGCGCGCGTCAGCCGCGCAGAAAGTCCATCTGCGCGGGATCGACCTGGCCGGCCAGGAGCTTGCGCAAAAAAAGATCGCGATGCTGCGAACAGCGGCCGAGGCGCAGGACGGCGTCGCGGTGTTCCTCGGTGCCATAACCCTTGTGCTGCGCAAGGCCGTAACCGGGAAACCGCGTGTCGAGCTCGCCCATCAGCCGGTCGCGGGTGACCTTCGCGATGATCGACGCCATCGCGATGCAGAGCGAACGGGCGTCGCCGTGCACCACGCCCACGTGCGGATACGGAAAATTTTTCAGCTTCAACCCATCGACGATAATCCGGCACGAAACCGTCGGCTGGAAATTTTCCCGTTCCTCGAGCGGGGAAAACAAATCCGGTTCCTCGCGCCGGGTGAACACGCCCGGTGGATAGATGCCCTCGAGCGCGCGGCGCATCGCAAGCTTGGTCGCGCCGAGGATGTTGTGCTCCTCGATTTCGGACACGTCGGCGACGCCGAAGTTGGCGTGAATCTGCCCCTGGGCCACGAGCGTCTCGAACTCACCCCACAGTTCCTCGCGCTCGGCCGGCGCGAGCTGCTTCGAATCGTTGACGCGCTGGGCCTTTGTCAACGCCCAGCGGCTCTCGAGAAACTCGCGCGTCACCAGCACGGCCCCGGCCACGACCGGGCCGGCCAGCGCACCGCGGCCAGCCTCGTCCACGCCGATGAGGCTGGCGACGCTCTCAATCTGCTTGAGGTCGAAACCGCGAAGCTGGCGGCGTTTCATTGGCAGATTACAAATTAAAGCGCTGCCGGGGGCAAGTTTGTCGGTAGAGCTATCGCTAGCCACAAGGGATCACATGGTGCGACCACAAAGGCGGATTTAACCACTAATAAGCACTAATTCACACTAATCTCTTTTTAACCACTGATGAGCACTTACAGGCACTTATTAATTCAACTAGGGACCCAAACCGTTTTTAACCGCAGATGAACGCAAATACACGCAGATGGCTGATGGAAAACTGTGCTGCGAACGCCGCACACGGCCAAGGCCGTGCAGACCGTCGGGTGCGCCAGGAAACGCTGCCGCAGTGTTTCCTGATCGCGACGACGGCCCAGCAGAGTTTTTCATCAGCCCGCCGAAATCAGCGCTCATCAGTGTTCATAAGTGGTTAAAAAAATCTAATCCGCCATCCGCGGTAAAAAATCCGAACCGAATTCATATGTGCTCTCTGTGTTCGCAGCAAAAATTCCGGCTTACTGCCACCCGCGTTCGCTTCCGCGCTGAATCTTGTTATTATGTTCCCGCCATGACCTTGCTCCAAGATTGCGAAATGATGTTCTATGTCGTGGATACCCTCGCGCTCCCGTTTGCGATCGTCGTGTTTATCTTTGAGCAGCGCAAGGAACGGCAGAATGAGGAGGAGGAAATTTTCCAGCGCCTTTCGGACGAATACCGCGAATTCCTGAAACTCGTGCTCGATAACGCCGACCTCCACCTGCTTCGCCGCACGGGCGCGCCACAGGACTTGACGGACGAGCAAAAGGAGCGGCGCTACGCGATCTTCGGCATCCTCATTTCGCTTTTCGAACGCGCCTACCTGCTCGTTTATGAGGAACGCATGGACAAGCATACGCGCCGCCTGTGGCAGTCATGGGAAGACTACATCCTCGAGTGGGTGCGTCGCGCGGAGTTTCGCGACGCCCTCCCGCAACTGCTCGAAGGCGAGGACGAAGAATTCACCCGCTACATCCGGAAACTGGCCGAGGCGGAACGGAAGTAATCGGTCGTAGTTGGTAGTTAGTAATTGGTAGTTGGTAATCCTCATTCGCCATTCGTCATTCTGCATTCGTCATTCTGCATTCGTCATTCTGCATTCGTCATTGGCCATTCGGCGCGCAACGCCGCCTACTCCCACTCCATTTTCGCCTTCGGCTCGGGCAGCGGCAGTTCGGCGAGCTTGCCGGCGGCGGACACCACTTCGTAGGCCGTGCGGAAATGCAGCTTGGCGAAATCGCGCAGCGCGGGCGCGCCAAACCGGGCGATGATTTGCGTGGCCTGTTCCTTGACCCTGGAATTCGCGCCTTTTTGCAACGGCTCGCCAAAGCGCTGCGAGAGCTGCTTCATGGCGCGAACGTATTCGGCGCGCGCGACGATGGAAGCCGCGGCGACGACCGGATCCTCTTCGGCCTTGGTGCGCATGCTCAGCTCGAAATTCTTCACGTTCTTTTTGGCCAGCTCGGCCTGCACCAGCGGATTTTCGCTGAACTGGTCGAGCAGGCCGCGCGGCACCCACTTTTGGTCGAGCGCCTGCGCGAGCGCGGTGGCATGCTGCCAGGCCAGCAGGCGGTTGAGGCTGGCGCGCGGACGGGACATGAGCTCGTTGTACTTGTGCATGCTGCATGAACAGATTTTCGCGACGGCGCCGGGCGTGTGGCGAATGATCTCGTCGAGCCGCATGATCTGCGGGTCGGCGATTTTCTTGGAGTCCTTCACGCCGGCCTTGAGCCACGCCTCGATGGCGGATTTGTCGGCAATGACGGTGGCGGCGACGACCGGACCGAAAAAATCCCCCTTGCCGCTCTCGTCGAGGCCCGCGTGCGGCTCGAACCAGTCGGGATGCAACACCTCGTCGTAGCCGAGTTTCGGCGCGCCGGTGATGTCGGACTCGATCGTGTTGACCACAAAATCCTCGGTGCCCTTGCCCGCGACGACGACCTTGCCGCTCTCGTAGGCGGTGACATTGACCTTGGCATGGTCGGCCTTGAACGCAAAGCGCGCGTAGGCGACGTCGAAGGGCATCCAGCCGCGCTCGTCGAGGAGTGCGCGGAGCTTCTCCATCTGCGCGTCATCGAGCTTGATGGTGTAGGTGGAGAGCTTTTTCGGCGCGTCGGCGTCCTCGGGTTTCTTGGGCATTGATTAGGGAGTGTTTTAAAATTCTTCTGTCATTCTGAGCGCAGCGAAGAATCCATTGGGACAATGATAAGAGTCGCGCATAATTCCACTGGATTCTTCGCTGCGCTCAGAATGACATGAGGCCTGCTCCACGATTTTGAAAACACATCCCCTTCCGTTAATCACCCATAAGGCCGATTTCCAGCGCGCGCTGCTCGGCTGGTATCGCGCGAATGCCCGCGCGCTGCCGTGGCGCGAGGCGCCCTCGCTCTACAAGACGGTCGTGAGCGAGTTCATGCTGCAGCAGACGCAAGTGAAGACTGTGCTCCCCTATTTCGCGCGCTGGCTGGCGGAGTTTCCCGATTTCACGGCGCTGGCCGCAGCACCCGAGGCGCGCGTGCTCAAGTTATGGGAAGGCCTTGGTTATTACGCGCGGGCGCGCAATTTGCACCGGCTGGCCAGGGCGCTCGCCGCGCGCCCAAAGGCGCCGCGCACAGCGGATGAGTGGCGCGAGCTGCCGGGCGTGGGGCCCTACACCGCGGCAGCTATCGTGAGCATCGCGTTCGGCGACCCTGCGGCCTGCGTGGACGGCAACGTGGTGCGCATCCTCGCGCGGCTCACGGCCGACGGCAGCAAATTCCGCGACAGTGCGAGTGCCGCGCGGGAACTTTCCCCGCTGGCCGATGCGCTGCTCACGCGCGATGCGCCGGGCGACCACAACCAGGCGATGATGGAGCTGGGCGCGACCCTGTGCACCAAAGGCAATCCGCCATGCCCGGTGTGCCCGGTGCGGGCGTTTTGCGCCACAGGGCCGCACGGCGACGCCAAAAAATTCCCCCGGTTTGACCCGAAAACGACCGGGCGGCGCACCGTGGTGCGCGTGTGGTGCGAGCGCGATGGAAGGCTTTTACTTCATCGCGCCGCCGCGGGTGCACGGCGGCTGGCGGAACTGCATGAGCTGCCAACGGCCGAACAGGCCGGACTCGAGGCCAGGACCGTTGCGCGCGGATCCTTGCTCCTGCGCCGGACGCGCACCATCACGCGCTGGCAGATCACGGAGTCGATTTACGCGTGGTCCAAGAAAATCTCCGCCCGCAGCCCGGAACTGGTTTGGATTTCGGCAGCCAGACTTGAAAAGGTCTCCCTGTCCGGTCCGCACCGGCGGTGGGTACGGGAAATTCTGGCACAATCGTCCGATAAAGAGGAATGAATCGTTCTCGTTCTCTTACTTATTCTCGTTCTCTCGGATTGGGACGTAGGCATGAGAGAACGATTACGATAACGAGTAAGAGAACGATGCAGCCGTGCTAAACCCGCGCGGCCCGACCGGCAGAATTTATTGGCCAAGCATCTTGGCCAGTTGCTCATCAAGCGAGGAACCGCGCAACCCTTTGGCGACAACCTTACCTTCTTGATCGAGCAGGAATGTCATAGGAACGCTATTGATGCCGTATTTTTGGCCGAGTTTGCTGCCCCACCCTTTGCCATCGAAGTACTGCGGCCAGGACATGCCTTTTTCTTTGATGAAGTTTTTCAGCGCATTTTCATCCTGGTCGAGACTGATGCCAATGACTTCGAAGCCCTTCGCATGATATTTTTTGTAGGCGGCCAGGACATTGGGCAACTCTGCCACGCATGGCCCGCACCAGGTGGCCCAAAAATCAACCAGCACCACCTTGCCTTTAAATTTGGCGATCGAAAGCGGTTCTCCGGCGAGATCCTTTTCATTGAAATCAGGGAAAGCCACGCCCGGCTCAAGTGCCGACTGAATCTTCATCGTCTCCTTCGTCTGATCAACCCAGGCCAGGACTTTATCCACATTTTTCGCAGCCTGCGTTTCGGGAAAATCAGCCTTTAGCTGCTTAAGCATTTCTCCGCCTTTGGCATAATCCTTGATCACTTCCACATAGAGCAAGGCCTTCATGAAAAGCACCTGAGCCACCGCATCCGTCTTCTCGTCCTTGTGTTTCTCGATCAGGGCGTCGAATTCTTTCAATTCTCCTGCCAATGCGGCCTCGGTATTGGCGCCAGCCTGAAGCTTCACCTTGGTTTTTTCCACCAACTGTTGCAGCTCAACCGCCACGTCGGGCTTGGCCGCGGGCGGCGGAGTGGTTTCACCGGCGGATCGGACGGACATGGCTGACAAGCAGGCCACAAGGACCAGCGACGCAATCAATCGTTTGTTTTTCATGATGGGATGGAAATAGGCCGGCTCAGCAAAATTTTCAACTGCCTGCTAGATCAACGCTTCAATCCGCGCCTTCGACGCCAGCACATCCTCGACACTCACGTGCGGATTCAGCTCGAGCACGAGGATATGCTCGGGTCGCCAAAAACGGCTCACCATATTAAAATCGACCACGCCTGAACCGATGGGCTGATGATCATGGCCTTCGGCATCGACGTCGTGCAGGTGACATCCGACGAGCCGCGGGGCCATCCTGGCCAGATGCTGCTGGTGGTCGATGACCCCCAGGCTTTCCTTGATGCGCGCATGGCCGGTGTCGTGCCAGTAGCCGGCCGGGCCGCCGCCGGGCAATGAGTCAAGGTAGGGCGCAAAGTCTTCTTCGCGCGGAAGCTCTCCAAATTTTTCGCGGTTTTCGAGGCCGAGCCGGATATTTTTCCCGGCAGCGTAGTCAAAAATCTTCGCGAGGCTGGCTTTGGTTTGCGTCCAAAACGGATCCATTTTTTTGCGCAATCTTTCGCTAGCCTTGGCGAGCACGCGCCGGTAGCCGGCGTCCTGGGCCAGGTTGTCAGCGGGATGATTTTCCAGGTAATGGCGCAGGGCATTGGCCGGGTTGCCCCAAAAAAAGCGCACGCTGCCGAGGTGCAGCACGAGGGCGCGCGCCTTCACTTGCGCGGCAAAGTCGATCGAGTGCTTCGTTTGCCGCAGCCACTGCTCCTGCTCTTGATAATTGCGCGCAGAGGGTTCGTAAAGATTGGGCGCCGCGTGATTGACCCCGGGGGGCAGCGGACAAAAATTGTGCACCGTGCTGACTTGGACGATGCCCTCTTCGACTGCCTTGAGGACGCCCGGCACGAGGGTGACGCGGATGCCGTGGCTCAGCTCAACATGGGTGAAGCCAAGATCCGCCAGCTCGCGGAGCATCTCGTAGCCATCCTTATGGCGCGATGAGCTCCAGCAGGTCGAGATGGCAAAGGTGGGTTTCACGGAAGTAAAACGCAATCAGACGTCAAAACGGTGCAATAAAAAACGTCCCGGCCACAAGATATGGCGGGGACGTAAAAGGGGAACAACGGAAAAAGAGGCTGGCTCAGCTGGCGTAGCGCGCGCGGAGCATCTGATTAAAAGCCGTGGTCTTTTCCTTGCGGCGGCGTTTCTCGCAGGGCTTTTCATAGTAACGCTTGGCGCGGGCACCGCGAATGATGTTTTCGCGTTCGAGCTTCTTCTTCATGCGGCGCAGGGCGCGATCGATAGGCTCGTTCTTGCGGATCTTGATCTCGATGGACATGTCGTGGACGGAGGTTGTGCGGTGAAAAAGGGAAGAGACAAGCCCATGGGAGTGGCTGACGTCAATGGCCTTTTTTGAGCATTAATCACTGATCCGGCTTTCGCACTTGCACCGCACACGCCGGGGGCTTGGTTAAGTCCCTGTGCCGTCGTCCGATTTCGTCCATCTCCACGTCCATTCCGACTACAGCCTGCTTGACGGCTGCTGCCGCATCGACCGGCTGATGGATCGCGCCGCGACGCTGGGCATGCCGGCCATCGCACTCACCGACCATGGCAATCTCTTCGGTGCGATCGAATTCTACAGCGCAGCGAAGGCCAAGGGCCTCAAGGCGTTACTCGGTTGCGAAATCTACCTGGTCGAAGGCTCCCGACTCGAAAAGAGCGGGCGCGCCGAGGACGGCAAGAGTTACTACCACATGGGTTTGCTCGCGCGCAACCTGACCGGGTACCAGAACCTGCTCAAGCTGGTGAGCGACGCCCACCTGCGCGGCTTCTACTACAAGCCGCGGGCCGACTTCGAGACGCTGGCGAAGCACGCCGACGGCCTCATCGGCTTCACCGGCTGTCTCGCTGCGATCGTACCGCAGCACCTGATGCACGACCGCTGGGAAGACGCTCAAAAAGCCACCGCCCGTTTCGTCGATATTTTCGGCCGGGAAAATTTCTTTGTCGAAATCCAGGACCATGGCATCGCCGAACAGCGAAAAATCATCCCCGGCCTGCTCAAGCTCGCGCAGGAGTTCGGCCTCAAGGTCATTTGCACCAACGACGTCCACTACGTCCGGGCCGAGGACGCCGGCCCGCACGACGCCATGCTTTGTATCCAGACCGGCTCGAAAATCTCCGACGAGCAGCGCATGCGCTTCGACAGCCCGCAGTTTTACCTCAAAACGCGCGACGAGATGCAGCGGATCTTCGGCGAAGTGCCCGGTGCGCTCACCAACACCCTCGCCGTCGCCGAGATGTGCGACCTCACGATCCCGTTTCCCAAAGGCAGCGAACGCTATCCGAAATATCCGCTCCCGCCCGAGGTGAAAGCCGACCGCAACGATTACCTGAAACAACTTTGCCTCGTGGGCCTGAAAAGCCGTTACGGCATCGACTACGGCGCGCCCGGGCGCGCGGATGATCCCGCGCTCGCGAAAACGCTGGTCGAGCGACTGGACTACGAACTCGGCATCATCGGCAAGACCGGTTTCGTCGACTATTTTCTCGTCGTCTGGGACTTCATCGCCTGGGCCAAAAGCAAAGGCATTCCCGTCGGCCCCGGCCGCGGCTCCGGCGCCGGCTGCCTCGTGGCTTATGTGCTCGGCATCACCAACCTCGACCCGCTGCGTTTCAAGCTTCTCTTCGAGCGCTTCCTCAATCCTGAGCGCGTCTCGCCACCCGACTTTGACATCGATTTCTGCATGCGTCGCCGCGGCGAGGTGATCGACTATGTCCGCGAAAAATACGGCCGCGATTGCGTGGCCAACATCATTACCTATGGGACACTCGGCGCCAAGATGGTCATCCGCGACGTCGCGCGCGTCAACGACGTACCCTACGCCGACGCCGACCGCCTGGCGAAGATGATTCCCGATGAGATCAGTATCTCGCTCGAGGATGCACAGAAAAAATCCGCCGAGCTGCGCAACGAAATCGCCAAAAATCCCGTCGCCAAAAAAATCTTCGACCAGGCGCTCGTCCTCGAGGGCATGGTGCGCAACACCGGCAAGCACGCCGCCGGCATCATCATCACCGACCGGCCGCTCGACGAGTTCGTGCCGCTCACCCTGCAAGAAGGCGACGTTACCGTGCAGTACGACATGAACGCCGTCGGCAAACTCGGCCTGCTCAAAATGGATTTCCTCGGCCTCAAGACGCTCACCGTCATCGCCGACACCGTAGAAAACATCCGCCGCACCGTCGACCCGAAGTTCGACATCGAAAAAATCCCGTTCGACGACGCCAAGACCTTTGCGCTACTTAACACCGGCCGCACCACCGGCGTGTTCCAACTGGAGTCCACCGGCATGCAGGCGCTCTGCCGCCAGATCAACCTCTCCTCCATTGACGAGATCGTGGCGCTCATCGCGCTCTACCGCCCCGGACCGATGGAATGGATTCCCGACTACATCCGTGGAAAGAAAGACCCGGAGACGATCAAGTTCCCCCACCCGCTCATCGAGGACGTCTGCCGCGAAACCTACGGCGTGATGGTTTACCAGGAGCAGGTCATGGAAGCCGCCCGCGTCATCGCCGGTTACACGCTGGGTGGCGCCGACATGCTCCGCCGCGCCATGGGGAAAAAAGACGCGGTGGCCATGGCCAAGGAACGCGATAATTTTGTCGCCGGCGCAAGAAAGCTCCACGGCATCGACGAAAAAACCTCGAACGCGATCTTCGATATTCTCAACAAGTTCGCCGGCTACGGCTTCAATAAATCTCACTCCGCCGCCTATGCCATCATCAGCTACCAAACCGGCTACCTGAAGGCCAACCACCCGGTCCAGTTCATGGCCGCGGTGCTCTCCAGCGAACTCGGCAACGGAGAAAAAGCCGCCCATTTCATCGCCGAATGCGAAGCCATGGGCGTGCAGGTGCTCGGCCCCGACGTGAACGAAAGCCGCGAAAATTTCACGCCGGTGTTTCGCCGCAGCGGCAGCGGCGCTGCCGCAGTTCCCGGTTCAAGGTTCCCAGTTCAAGGTTTGGACTCCCCAACTTTGAACGTTGAACCTGGAACTTTGAACTCGGCCGCGATTCGTTTTGGCTTGGCCGCCGTCAAAGGCGTGGGCGAGGCCGCCGCGCAAAAAATCATCGCCGAGCGCGATGCGCACGGCCCGTTCCGCGACTTCACCGACCTCACCGCGCGCGTGGATGGCCGGGCCATCAACAAGCGCGTGCTCGAGCATCTCATCAAGACCGGCGCCTTTGATTTCAGCGGCGCATCGCGCAAGCAGCTCTTCGATCACATCGATGAAGCCATCGCCGGTGCCGCCTCGGCCGCACGCGACAAAGCCGCCGGCCAGCACAGCTTCCTCGATGCGCTCGCAGAGTCGCCGTGCCCGGCGGCCACTCCACCCCTCGCCCCTCGCCTCTCGCCTCTCGCCTCCGCAGATTTTTCCTCCTACGACCGCCTCACCTTCGAAAAGGAATTGCTCGGTTTCTACATCTCCGGGCATCCGATGAACCTTTACGCCGGCCTGGCCGACGCCCTCGACACCTGCGCCGAGGACCAGTTGCTGCAGCAGCCCGATCGCGCCGAATTCCGCATCTGCGGCATCGCCGGCAACATCACAAAAAAGCTTTCCAAAAAGGACAACCGCCCGTGGGCCGCGTTCACGCTCGCCACGCGCCGCGCCACTGTGGCGCTCAACATGTTTGCCGACGCTTTCGAGGCCCATGGCCGCAACCTCGTGGAAAACGCGCCTGTGCTCGTGCAAGGCAATATTATCCAGGGCAACGACGGCCCGCGCCTCAACATCAAGGAATGCTACCCGCTCGAACCTGCGGTCACCGGACACGTGAAAAAAGTCACCTGGCTGCTCCACCCCGAGCACCCGGAACTGATCGATTTTCTCCGCCGCCTCCGCGCCGCCGTCAACGCCGCGAGCGGTGACACGCGCCTTGAACTCGCTTTCGTCTTCGATGGCCGGGTCGCGCCAATGGCCGACGCCTCACCCGGCCTGACGTGGAAACTTGCCTCGCAAAGCTTCCAGGAACTCCGCGCCCACCCCGCCGTCGCCGGCGTGCAGCTCGAAACGAAAAAACTCGAGCTCAAGCCCGACCGCCGCTGGGGCAAGCGCTAGCAGCGTGTCGGACTTCGCCTCCACGCTGCTAAACCAAAATGGCACTGCCATTTTGGAACTGACTGGCAGCGGCGGAGGTTGTTTCGGGTTTTCGCCCGGGTGCTGAACAAAAGTCCCGGACTTGTGGTCGGCATCCTGGTTTTCAACCCCGACACTGCCCCGATCGGAGCGTTTAGACCGTTTTGAGCACAACCCCGAGGTTATGCAGACGGCGGAGATTGTAGGACATCGCAACGAGCGTCCATTCCCGCGACACTTTCTCCAGGCCGCGGAGCATGAAGCGCCGGAATCCGATCGCTTGTTTGATGATACCAAAGACGGGCTCCACCGTTTGCTGCCTCAATTTGTAGCGTGCACGGCCGGCACTGGTCGCGGTGCGATGCGCCATTCGTTCAGTGAACGGCGCGTCCAAGGAGGGCGCCGCAGGATCCTGACGTTTCTCCAGATCGGCCACCGTGCGGCCATGCCTCACTGACGCAAGGCCCGCGCCAAGATTCAAATCTATCCGCCAGATCCAACAAAATTATCGATCTGTCCCCCAAATGGCGTCGTTCCCCAAATGGCGGAGCCATTTGTTAAGAGCCCGTGGCGAAGCCACACGGGCTCCTAGGGCATTTTAACCACTGATGGTCACTGATCCGGAAAAACAGATAAAAAAATAGTTCAAACCCAACTCATATTATCAGTGACCATCAGTGTACATCAGTGGTTAAAATGCTGTAGAACATCATGTCCGAATCTTCCGCGCTCAACCACGCCGCGCGCATCGTCGCCCTCGCCTCGCGCGAGCAGCCCGCCGACGCCGTGCTGCGCGATTACCTCGTTGACCCCACCCGGACTCGAATGGTGCCCGCTGAAAAACGCGCCATCGTGCGCACGGTCTTCACTTATTTCCGCTGGCTCCAATGGCTCGAGCCGCGCGACTCGTTGCAAAAGCAGTTTTCGCACGCCCTCGCGCTGCAACAACGCTTCGACGAGAATCCTGCCTCAATCAAAGCCGAGGCGCTGGCCGTGCGCGCCGTGCCGCCATGGCTCCGCGAAGAGATGGAACTGCCCGTCGATTTTCTCCGCCAACTCCAGCGCGATCCCGTGGTCTGGCTGCGCGCCCGGCCGGGCGCCGTGGAAAAACTCGCCCACGCACTCGGCGACTGCGCGCCACCATCGGCGTCCTCGGCCGCAGTTCAAGGTTCAGGGTTCAAAGTTCAAAGTCCGTCGGTAGCTGCCGCCGTTCCCTCCGACTCTCAACTCCCTGCTCTCAACCCTCAACTCTCAACGACACACCCTCAACTTCCCGCCATCCCCCTCACCGCCCTGCGCTACACCGGCGAGAAAGATCTTTTCCGCACACCGGAGTTTCAGGCCGGCGCGTTTGAAATCCAGGACCTTGCCTCCCAGTTCGTCGGCCACGCCTGCGCGCCGCAACCCGGCGAAACCTGGTGGGACGCCTGCGCCGGTGCCGGCGGCAAGACCTTGCACCTTGCCGACCTCATGCAAAACCGCGGT
>Ga0207062_1161_pt1 | contig 17332 bp, 11 predicted proteins | sample Alteio_BWMinCont_28_FD_153266 | JGI IMG/M metagenome (GOLD analysis project Ga0207062, IMG submission 153266) | Enriched cells from forest soil in Barre Woods Harvard Forest LTER site, Petersham, Massachusetts, United States -... | ecosystem: Environmental > Terrestrial > Soil > Temperate forest >... | reverse complement strand
CACCGACGTGGGGATGCCGCCGATGCGTAACAATTCCCGCGCCACGGACGGCACGGTGGTGAGCAGCCGCACTTCCGACGCTGCCGCCAGGCCCAGCAGGGCCAGCGTGTTGGGAGCCAGGATTACTTTGCCACCAAAGCTTAGCGGCACAAAAAGATCCAGGATCGACAAGTCGAAGGATATTGAAATGCCAGCGAGCACCCCGTCCAGCTCGCGCGCGCTGTAGACCTGGCCGGCCCAATGGACATAAGCGACCGCGTTGTGATGTTCGAGCGCCACGCCTTTGGGCCGGCCGGTCGAGCCCGAGGTGTAGAGGACATAGGAAAGATTGCTGGCCTGGGCAGACGGTGCGGGGTTCTCCGTGCTGGCGAGAGCAACGTGCCAGTCCGTGTCGAGGCAGACGATGTGCGGCGGCGACCGCCCCGCCACGAGTCCGAAGCCACGCAGCGTCGCCACGAGTGAAGATTGGGTTAAAACCGTGCGCACCTTGGCATCCTCCAGCATGAAGGCCAGACGCTCCGGTGGATAAGAGGGATCAAGTGGCACGTAGGCACCGCCGGCCTTCAGCACGCCCAACATCGCAATCATCATGTCCGCCGAGCGCTCCAAAAATATTCCCACCAGAGTTTCCGGGCCCACGCCCAGGGACCGCAGGTGATGGGCGACGCGGTTTGCCCGGGAATTCAACTCACCATATGTGAGGCGTTCGGCGCCGATCACGAGTGCCTCTGCATTCGGCACTGCCTTGACCTGGGCCTCGAACAGCTCGTGTAGGCATGTTTCCCGCGGCAGGTCTTTCGCGGTGTGATCCCGTTCGCCCAACACCGCCCCTTGCGCCTCAACCGTGCGCGGCGGCATTTTGTCCTGCCGCGAATGCAATGCGATGTCAGGTTCATTGGCTCGCTTCGGACTTTGCCGGGTAAGTGCTATCATGGTCTAGCCCCACTCTACGGTGTGGAACCGCATTTCTTTAGTAGGTGTTACCCTCTATGATTTGGGGAATTTGCGAACAGGGCTCCCTTTGGAAGGCCTAGACCCCATATCTCAACAGGTACCTGTTGAGATATTAGCAGAACGCCAAAAGGTGGGTAATGACCCCATTTGGGCGTAGGGCTGAAGCTACTATTCTAGGAAGTTGCCGTTGCACCGACCTTTCAGGCACTCACCAGCGATCCCGCGGGTGCCTCGATAATCCAGCGCCGATCACTCGCGGCGGCACAAAAAACAGAAGGATATAAAAAGTGCCCGCACGCTCAGGAGATCAATTTCTTCGTGGATTAAAGGACAGCCGCCGAATCTGGATCGGAAGCGATCGCGTGAGCGACGTCGCGTCCCACCCGGCATTCGCAGGCGCTGCCCGGGGGCTGGCGTCGGTCTTTGATTTGCAGCACAAATTCGCCGCCGACTGCTTGATGCCGGATCCTGAGACCGGGGAACCCATCAATGTCAGCCATATCATCCCACACTCCAAAGAGGATGTGCTTCGGCGGCATCGCGGACTCGAGCGGATTGCAGAGCATACGGTGGGCCTCATGGGTCGCACACCGGACTACGTAAACGTGACCTACGCCGGTTTTGTCGGCCGAACCGACGAATGGGGCGCTTACGGCAATGAAGCTGGCGCCGAGCGGCTCGTCAAATACCAGAAATTCATCAGGCAGCATGACCTCTCGCTCACCCATACGATCGTTCAGCCAACGATTGACAAGGCAAAGGGAGATGTCCCGAAGGTGGGTGATACCATTGCGCTGCATAAGACCGGCGAAACCGCCCATGGAATTACCGTGCGTGGTTCGCGCATGCTGGCCACTCTGGCCCCTTTTTCAGACGAGCTGGCGGTTTATCCTTCCCTGGCGCTGCCCATTAACGCCGACGCTTTTGCCCTGTCATTCTGTATTCCTATCGCTACACCGGGCCTTAAGTTTATTTGCCGCGATAGCTGCGCCGTTTCGACGAATGTTTTTGATAACCCATTGTCGAGCCGCTTTGACGAACAGGATGCATTTGTCATTTTCGACGACGTCGAAGTTCCGTGGGATCGCGTGTTCATCGACGCGAATCTGACCGTCCACAACACCGTCATGATGACAAGCTGGCTGCCCAATATCATGCAGCAGACCATGATTCGGGCGCAGACCAAGCTCGAGTTTGCGTGGGGGCTGGCCACCAAGATGGCCGAGGCGATCAACCTGAGCCATCCTGGAGCCCTGCAGATGTTGGGAGAGCTGTGGACCTACGCTGAGTTCGCGCGAGCCTGCATTCACTCCGCAGAAGAGCAGTCGTACGAAGTGGGTAATGGCCTGTGGGTGTCGAACGCCGGTCCGCTCACCGCCTTGCGGGCCACCTTGCCCTCATGGTTTCCACGGGCGAGCGAGATCATCCGTCAGCTTGGATCCCATAATTTATTGACGACACCGACGAAGTCCCAGCTCAACGATCCTGAGTTGCGTCCTCTTTTGGATCGTTATCTGCGGGGCGTGGGCAATATCGGAGCCGAGGCCCGGGCGCGAATCTTCCGACTCGCCTGGGATTTTTCGGGCAGTGCGCTGGCCAGCCGCAATGAGCAATACGAACGTTTCTATCTCGGATCAGGGGGGCGCAATCAGCAGCAGGCTCATATGAGCGCGCTTTTCGCGCGCGAGCTGGCGGACCGCCTGGTGAATCGCTTCCTGAATGAGCCTGTGCCATGAGCGATGCATTCGAAGCGACCCCGGTTGAAATCTTGACGCCCCGCCTTCGACTAAGAGCGTTATTGCCGGACGACGCATCGGCGGTTCACGCCTATGCTTTCGATCCGGAAGTCGCGCGCTTCGTTCCCTGGCGGCCGCATAGTTCGGAGCTATTCGCCAAAGGCCTGATCAAAGTGATCACGCAGCCTCAATTTCTCAATTGGGCCATGACCAAGCCGCCGACGGATCTGGCGATCGGGATGGTTTTTATGCATTCCTTCAGCAAGCAGCACCAGAAAGCAGAAATCGCCTTCAATCTCGCCCGGGCCCATTGGAATCAAGGCCTGGCCACCGAGGCCGTGGGTGCGGTTCTGCAATTTGCCTTTCAACAACTGGGCCTCAACCGCATTGAAGCCCTGTGCATGCCGGAAAATTTATCCTCCAGGAAGGTCCTGGAAAAATTGGGCCTGGCTTTCGAGGGAAGAATGCGGAAAGCCCATCATCGCTATGATGGATTCCATGACATGGATCTTTTCGCGGTGCTCGCGCCGCCGCGCCCTGCTTCCTCTCCCGGCTAGCCAGGTTTCGATTTAATTTGGCGCATTTCATATGTAGCCGGCCTCGCTGAGGCCGGGCCGGGGTCAACGACCCCGGCTACATTTCTTTGCGTTCTTTGTGATCTTTTGTGGCAAAAATTCTGTGGATTAATGGGTGGCCACAAGATCGCAAAGTCGCTCATGGCTGAATGGCATCGAGGTGAACCTTCAGCTCGCGCGCCAGCATCCGCACGTGCGGCTCTTCGAGCAAGCTGTCGTGCAATCCCGAGATCACACTCACTGCGACGCCGCCCAGTGCAAATTCGTCCCAGCCACATTGCCGATTATAGGAGCAATTCAAGGAATGACCACGCGTGCGGAGTAAAAGGACTTTGCCAGAATACAACCCAGGTCTATGGTCGTTGAGTGCGCGCACATGGGATTCCCACAAACAGCGCTGATCGTTCGGCACGGCCGAAAGATCCACCAGTCCGTCCACATTGAGCCCGGGGGAACCCGCGGGCTCTGGTCGGAGCCAGCGGGCCACTTTTTTTGTCGCGCCCCGAATTTTCCAGCGAATGAACCGCCATTGGTTCACCAGGCCCCACTGCATAAAACCATGGGCATAATGGCCAAGGTTGCGCAGGAATTTGTACAGATAAAGGGGAGTCCAGTTGATGCGATTGTATCGGGAATTGTGCGTCGATGAGTTGATCAGCGCGATCAAACTGACCTGCTGTCCCTGCTGATCGAGCAGGCGGGCCATTTCAAAAGCCACATTCCCGCCGAAGCAGTAGCCGCCCAACGCATAGGGCCCCTGCGGTTGAAACCGGCGCAATTCCTGCACGTATTGCGCCGCTATTTTTTCGATGGTATCAAACTCCTCCAACTGGGCCGGGTCGCACGCCTTGAAAGCATAGACCGGCTGGTCCGTTCCCAAATGACGGGCTAAATTCGCATAACCCCACAGCATGCCGCCTCCGATTCCATGGACAAGGAACAACGGTGGACGATTCCCGAGTGGCTGAATTTCCACCCACGGAGAACCCGAGGCAGGACGGAGGGAGAGATGCCTTTCATCCAAAAATGTGGCGAGTTGGTTCACGGAGCGAGCCTGCTGCATGGCCTCAATCGGCAGCTTATGGCCGGTCTTTTCCTCGACTTCCGCAAACATGGCTATGCCCATCAACGAGTCCCCGCCGAGTTGGAAAAAGTCGTCGTTCACCCCGATTTTCCTCAGTCCGAGCAGACTGCCCCAAATCTCGCAAAGCAGTTTCTCGGTCGGCGTGCGAGGCGCGAGATAGTCACCGGCCACGGCCCTGGTCCGCACCGGTGCGGGCAAGGTGGCGCGACTGATTTTGCCGTTCGTCGTGAGTTCAAATCGGTCGAGCAAGATGAAAGTGCCGGGCAGCATGTAATCCGGCAGGCGATCCTGCAGGTGCGCGCGGAGTTGCGGAACGATCCGCTGTTCCGCGGCGGCCGGAGTTTCCACCTTCTTCTGCCATGGCATCGAACGCGGCACCACATAGGCGACCAATCGCTGTTCACCCGGCGCTTCCTCGTGCGCGATGACCACGGTTTCGCCCACCGATTGATGCGTCAGGAGAACCGACTCAATCTCGCCCAGTTCGATCCGATGCCCGCGGATCTTGACCTGCTGGTCACGCCGTCCGATGAACTCAAGATTGTCATCCGGCCGGTAACGGCAGAGATCGCCCGTCCGGTAAAGGCGTGTTTTGTCGCCGGTGGCGAAGGGAAAATCGATAAATTTTTCCGCCGTGATCTCGGGGCGGTTGAGATAGCCGCGCGCCACGCCCTCCCCTCCAATGAACAATTCGCCCGTTGTTCCCACCGGCACCGGACTGAAATTTTCGTCCAAAAGGTAAACCTGGGTGTTGGCGATAGGGCGGCCGATGGTCGCCGGTTTCCCGGGAATGCGCAGCGCAAAAGTCGAGCAGGTCGTGGTCTCGGTCGGCCCGTAAAGATCGTACACCCGTTTGATGTGCGGCAGGGCATAGAGCTGCTCCACCAATTCGATCGTCAGGGGTTCGCCGCCCAGATTGATGGTTTCCACCGACGTGGGAATGCCGCCGATGCGCAGCAACTCTCTGATCGCGGATGGAACCGTATTGATCAACCGAACTTCCAGCGCCGCCTGCAGGCCCAGCAGGGCCAGGGTATTGGCTGCCATGATCACCTTGCCCCCCAGGCTCAGCGGCATGAAGATATCCAGGATGGATGGGTCGAAGGAAATCGAGGTGCCGGCGAGCACCCCTTGAAGTTCGCGCGCACTGTAAACCTGGCTGGTCCAATTTACGAAGGCGACGGCGCTGCGGTGCTCGAGGGCCACGCCTTTGGGCCGGCCGGTCGAACCCGAGGTATAGATGACATAGGCCAGGTTGCTTGCTTGGGCCGAAGGACTGGGATTTTCCGCGCTCGCCAGGGTAATGCGATGATCCGTGTCGAGACAGACGACGTGCGGCGCGGCTCGTCCGGCCGAGAGTTCGAAGCCATGCAACGTCGCCGTGAGTGAAGCCTGGGTCAGCACCGTGTGCACCTGCGCATCCTCCAGCATGAATATCAGCCGATCCGGCGGGTAAGCGGGATCCAGTGGCAAGTAGGCGCCACCGGCCTTCAGCACGCCCAAAAGGGCAATCACCATGTCCGCCGATCGCTCCAAAAATATTCCCACCAAAGTTTCCGGGCCCACCCCCAGCGATCGCAGATGATGGGCGACGCGGTTGGCCCGAAAGTTCAACTCACGATAAGTGAGGCGTCCCGAGCCAACCACGAGCGCCTCCGCATTCGGCGCCGCCTTGACCTGAGCCTCGAACAGCTCGTGCAGGCAGGCTTTGCTCATCAAGTCCTCCGCGGCGCGATTCCGTTCTGCCAACACCTGCTCCTGCTCGCCAACAAAACGCGGTGGCTTGGTTTTCTGCTGAGTTCGCAGGGGAAAGTCAGTTTCCCTGGCTCGATTCAGACTTTGCTGGGTGAATGCTATCATGGTTGCCGCCTCACTCTACGGCAGGGAACTGCATTTCTTTAGTAGGTGTTACCCGCAATAAATGGAAAAATCGGCGCAGACGGCTCCGCTTAGAAGGCCAAGACCCCATTTCGATCTTTGTTACAACAGCGTTAACTATGACATGCTCATAGCGCCATCGATCGCAGACACCGCCGCTCCACCAATGGAACAGACAGAAACGAAAGGGCGGGAATTAACTCACGCAATATGCCGCATCCAGGCATGGCCGGTCGGCCTGCTCGGGGTGCCGTTCGATAATGTCACCAAGGCAGAAGCCGTTGCCCGCATCGAAACGATGATCGCAACGCGGCTGCCCCACTACGTGGTCACGGCGAACGTGGATTTTCTGGTGCAAGCCCGGCGCGATGTGGAGCTCCAGCGAATCCTGCTCGAAGCCGACCTGGTATTATGCGACGGTACGCCCCTGCTCTGGGCGTCACGTTGGCTGGGAAATCCGCTGCCGGAACGCGCCGCGGGATCCGACGTCGTGCCGCTGCTTATCCGCGCCGCCGCAGAAAAAGGGCATCGTATTTTTCTTTTGGGAGCCGGACCCAACGTTGCGGCGGAAGCCGCCGATCGGCTCCAGCAACAGCATCCGACGCTCGTAATTGCGGGCCATTATTCGCCGCCTTTCCACGACTTGCTCGATATGGACTTTGCCGAGATTGCGCGCCAGGTGAAAGCGGCGCGACCCGACATTCTATTCGTTTCATTTGGCTGCCCCAAACAGGAAAAGTGGATTGCCATGCACTATCATCTTCTCGGCGTGCCGGTCCTGATTGGCGTGGGAGCCACGCTCGACTTTATCGCCGGGCGGATAAAACGGGCCCCGGTTTTTATGCAGCGGACCGGCACGGAGTGCATTTACCGGCTGGCGCAGGAACCGCGTCGTCTCGCTCGTCGTTACGCCAACGATCTCTTTCATTTCGTTCCGTCAATCACCCGCCAGTGGTGGAACCTGCGTGCGCCGCCCCGCCCTTCCACCACGGCGAAATTCATGACCGTGGTGCGCACTCCGGACTGGCAGCAGGTCTGGGTGGCGGGAGACTTCAGCGCGGCGGCCTTGAACGGAAAGCAGAGCCTATTCGATGAAGCGCGGCAAACGCCCAACCATTGCCAGCTCGATTTGTCGCAAGTCCGTTTTTTAGACAGCACGGGAGTGGCCGTGCTGGTGCAATGGCGCAAACGACTTCACGTCCATGGCAAGCAACTCATGCTGTTCAATCCCAGCGCCAAAGTTCTACACACCTTGAAACTGATGCGATTGACCGGGCATTTCTGGATCGTCGCCCAGCCAGCGGGGGCCCCGCATCCCGTTGATGCCATGCAAGCCAGCGAGCCGGTCATCCCCCCTTATCCGGGAGGCCATACGCTGGCCTGGCAGGGAGAGGTCGTCGCCGCCAACGCGGGGGCGGTCGGGGATCTCACCATGCAACATCTCGCCTCTATCGGCGCGCCCCCGCGCCAGACCTTTATCATCGATCTGACCCGGCTCCGGTTCATCGACAGCGCCGGTGCCGAGCTGATGAGGCGATTGCGCGCCTGGGCTCGCCATCTCCAGAAGGAAATACGGTTTCTCGGCTCCCAGCCCGATGTGTGCAACGTCCTCCGTCTGGCCAAGCTTGGCGATCTGCTGGAAACGACCCGCCGATGAGAATCGGTCTTTCCACTTCCGTCATGCAGCGAGGCCGGTCTGGCGTAGGCCAATACATCCTCGCCTTGGTGCGCGCACTGCTTGGTGAGGCGCACGATCACGACTTCACCCTCTTCGTTTTGGAGGAGGACCTGCCTCTGTTCGCGTTTGCCGCGGCCGCCATGAAACTGGTTCCGGTCTCGGAGCGATTCCGATCGCCCATAAAAAATGTGCTCTGGCACCAGATCCATCTCCCGCGGCTGGCCCGGCGGCTCCGGCTCGACGTACTGCATGTGCCGAGTTACCGCCGCATGCTTTGGCCGCAGCCCTGTGCGCTGGTCGCGACGATCCATGATCTCGCTCCTTTTCGCGTCCCCAAAAAATACAGTCTGCTGCGCATGCTTTACGGCCGCATCCTCGTGCCATGGCTGGCCCGTCGACAGGATGAAATCATTGCCGTCAGCGAATTCACCGTCGCAGACATCAACACCTTTTTCAACCTGCCGCACCGGCGGTTGCGAGTGATTCAGAACGGCCTCGATCACGCGCGGTTCTGCCTTGGTTCGCGGGCCGAGGCCAGAACGGCCGTGGCGAGCAGCCACGGCCTGCATCAACCGTTCTTTCTTTACGTGGCGCGACTGGAGCATCCGGCCAAAAATCACGCGCGATTGATCACGGCGTTCAACCGCTTCAAGGCGGAGACGCGCTCTCCCTGGCAATTAGTCCTGGCTGGAAGTGACTGGCACGGTGCGGAAGTCGTGCACGGGTTGATCCGGCAGTCGGCCTTTGCGTCCGATATCCACGCGCTCGGCTTTGTGCCTGATGCGGATCTTCCCACGCTCTATCGCGCGGCAGATTTATTTGTCTTTCCTTCACTGTTCGAAGGTTTCGGCCTGCCGCCGGTCGAGGCCATGGCCTGCGGCTGTCCCGTGCTGACCTCCTCGCGGGGCGGGTTGGAGGAAGTCATCGGCGATGCCGCCGCCATCCTCGACCCGGAATGCACCGCGGATATCCAAACGCAACTGACCCGGCTGGCCGGCGACCTCCACGCGCTCGAGGAATTGCGGGCCAAAGGACTGGTGCAAGCGGCCAAGTTTGACTGGCGGCTCACCGCCGTCGCCACTTTGAAAACTTACACCGATGCCATCGCTAAAAATAAAAAATCGCCGCCGACCGGGACCAGGATGCCGTTGCTCCGGGCGAACTTCAGACCGGAGTATATGGGCTCCCTTGCCAGGTGAATTCGGGTCTAGACCTAATATCTGATTCTTGCCGCCAACTTTAGAATCTTGACGGGTAGATAAACCGTCCACCCAACGATTATGAAACCCCTATCGCGTATTCTTGCCTCCGAGGAGATTCCCGCCCAAGTCATCGTCGCCCAGCCCGGGCACGAGGCGCTGTGTGCGACCATTCTCGAAGCCAATCCAGATGCGATCATTTCGATCGATGAAGCCGGCAAAATCACCGAGTGGAATCCTGCGGCAGAGGAAATGTTCGGCTACAGCCGGGCCCTGGCCATGGGACGGGAAATTACCGGGTTCATCGCGTCCGACCCAGCCATGGAAGCTCACCGCATGGAGTTTTTCCAATGTTTAAAAACAGGAAAAGGACGGCTGATTGGGAAGCGAATCGAGATGGCCGCAGTGCGGGCCAAGGGCGGGGAATTTCCGATTGAACTGGCCCTCATGCGCGTGCTGGATCACGGACGGTTTTCATTCACCATTTGTGTCCGTGACATTACGGAACGCAAACGGGCGGAGGACATCCTGCGCAAAAGCGAGGAACGGTTCCGCATGCTAGTAGAAAGCGCGGAGGGCTATGCCATTTATCTGCTGGATCCCCACGGCCGGGTCCTGACTTGGAACGCCGGGGTCGAGCACATCGAGGGCTATCGCGCGCGCGACATCATCGGCCGGCGCTTCAACCGGCTCTATACGCCGGATGATATCGCCTTGGGAAAGCCGGAGCAGGCCCTGGCTACGGCCGGAGCGGAAGGCCATTTTAGCCATGAAGGCTGGAGCATGCGCAAAGACGGCTCCCGTTATTGGGCGAGTGTCGTGCTCACCGCCCTGCGCTACGAAGATGGGGTGTTGTTCGGCTATTCCCGCATCGGGTGTGACCACACCAAGCGCAAGGAAGCGGAGATCGAGGCCGCGAAGCTAACTACGGCCTTGGAAAGCCTTCTGAAGGAGCGCACGGCCGAGTTGCAGGCGGCGAAGCGCCTGCTTCAACAGGCCCCGCGATGAACCCTCCCCTTCGTATTTTGATGGTGGAAGACAACCCGTCGCATGCTGAACTCACGAAGCACGCCCTGGTGGAAGCGGGCTTCGATTTTATCGCCCTGCGCGTGGAGACGAAAAAGGATTTCGAAAGCCAGATCGCGGGACGATCACCGGATCTCATCCTTTCGGACTACACCCTGCCCACCTTTGACGGCCTGGCCGCCCTGCGCATCGCCCAGACCCTGGTGCCCGACGTTCCGTTCATCTTCGTGACGGGCACGATGGGCGAGGAAACGGCCATCGAAACATTGAAAATCGGGGCCACCGATTACGTTCTTAAGACACGGCTGGCCAGGCTCGGGCCGTCCGTGCTGCGGGCGTTGCGCGAAGGCGTCGAGCGGAAAGAACGCCACCTGGCGGAAACGAACCTGCGGCACTCGAACGAGCAGTTGCGGGCGTTGACCGCCTATTTGCAGCATGTGCGGGAGGAGGAGCGAACCCGTATCGCCCGCCAGGTGCACGATGAACTCGGGCAGGCCTTGACCGGATTGAAGCTGGATCTCTCGTGGCTGGCCGGCCATCTGCCCAGGGGCAGCCAGACGCTGCAGCAAAAGGCCCAGGCCCTCTCGGCCTGCATCGACACCACGATCCAGACCGTGCGGAGAATTTCCACGGACCTGCGCCCCGGCATCCTTGACGACCTGGGGCTGGTTGCAGCCATCGAATGGCAGGCCCAGGACTTTGAGCTTCGCACGGGTATCCGCTGTGTCACTACGACGATGGAGATCGAGACCATGTGGAACCAGGATTTTTCCACCACCTTCTTTCGCATTTTCCAGGAAACGCTCACCAACATCATTCATCATGCCGACGCCACCCGGGTCGAGGTGACCCTGGCCATGGAGGCAGACCAGCTCGTGCTGGTGATCAGGGACAATGGCCGCGGCATTTCGGAAGCGCAGATCGCCAGCCCCAAATCGATTGGGTTGCTGGGCATGCGGGAACGGGCCTCGCTGCTGACCGGCGAGGTTGTTTTTGCCGGAACACCCGGGCACGGCACGACGGTCACCGTGCGGATTCCACTCTCCGCAGCAAAAATTTTAACTGAAGCGCTGTCATGAGAATCCTCATCGCCGACGATCACGCGGTAGTGAGGCAGGGGCTGAAGCAAATTCTCGCCGCGGAGTTCAAGCAGGCCGTATTTGGCGAAGCGAGCAACGGCCAACAGGCCATCGATATGGCATGGAAGGAGCCGTGGGATGTCCTCGTGCTCGACATCACGATGCCGGGGCAGAGCGGCCTGGACGTACTAAAAACAATCAAGAAATCCCGCCCGAAGCTGCCGGTGCTGATGTTGAGCATGCACCCGGAAGATCAATTTGCCGTGCGCATGCTGAAAATCGGGGCGGCGGGCTACATGACGAAGGAAAGCGCGCCGGCCGCACTGGTCGGGGCGGTGAAAAAGGTCATGTCGGGCGGACGCTACGTCAGTCCGGCCTTGGCGGAAAAGATGGCGGCCTACCTGGCCATCGACGTGCAGACCCTCCCGCACGAGCGGCTATCCGACCGCGAGTTCGGCGTGCTGCGCCTGATTGCCTCCGGCAAAACCGTCACCGCGATCGCCAGGGAACTATCGCTGAGCGTAAAAACCATCAGCACCTACCGGACTCGCATCCTGGAAAAGACGGGCATGCTCAACAGCGCCGAGCTGACGCACTACGCCATTCAAAACCAGCTGGTGGAGTAGCAGCGTGTCGGACTTCGCCTCCACGCTGCTAAAACCAAAATGGCTGGGCCATTTTGGAACTGACCGGATCCGACAAAATTATTGATCTGTCTCCCAATGGCGGAGCCCGGCGGGCTCCTAGGCTAGTTTGAAAGCACACCCTAGTAACCCCACTCCGTGATCAGGCGCATTTCCGCCTCCAATGGGGCTGTCACCCACTGAGGCTTAGGCACGAATCCGCTTATAATTGGCGCGCGAAGTCCCCTTTTGCGCAAAAAAAAACAAATCCATGCCCACCACCACTGATTTATCATTCTCGGAACTGCGTTACCGCCGGCTGTTTGAGGCTGCGCATGACGGGATCCTCATTGTCGATCCCGAGACGCGGAAAATTATCGACGTAAATCCATTTCTGGAGAAGTTCCTCGGCTACACCTACGAGGAGTTTATCGGCAAGGAGCTGTTCGAAATTGGGCTGCTGGCTGATGAGGCCGCCAACCAGGCCGCCTTCCAGGAGCTTCGGAAAGACGGCTATATTCGCTACGAAGATTTGCCGCTCCGGACGAAAGATGGGCGAAGTGTCGATGTGGAGTTTGTCAGCAATATTTACCAGGAAGGCGACCAGCAGGTCATCCAGTGCAACATCCGTGACATTTCTGCACGAAAGAAAATTGAAAACGAGCTGCATGAAACTAAAGAAAAACTGGCGGGGCACGCCGCTGAATTGGAATCAGTCGTGGTTTTCCGCACGGCTGAACTCCGGCTCAGCAATATGCAATTGGAAACATTTGTTTACTCCATTGCGCACGACCTGCGCGCGCCACTGCGGACCATGCAGGGTTTTGCCCAGCTCCTGGCGCAGGAACATGCAACCAGCCTGAACCAGCAGGGTCGGGAATACGCAAACTTCATCAACGCGGCGGCTCAAACGATGGATCATTTGCTGGCCGACCTGCTGGCCTTCAGCCACATCAGCCAGCAGAAAATCGAGCTGGTTCCAGTGGCGGTAGCGGATGTCATCGAGGACGCACTTTCCGCTTGCCAGATAGATATTCAAAGGAGCCAGGCCCGGATCAAAAATATTCTACCGTGGCCTACGGTCATGGCCCATGCGACCACCTTGCGGCAAGTGCTCGTGAATTTGCTCGGTAACGCCCTGAAATTTGTCGCGACCGAGGCACCACAAATACGTTTATGGAGTGAGGAGCGGCCCGGTGGTACCGTTCGAATCTGGGTGGAAGACAATGGAATCGGGATTCCCGCGGAATTCCAGGAAAAGATCTTCCAGGTATTCCAGCGCCTGCACACCACGTCGTATGCCGGCACGGGTATCGGGCTCGCCATCGTCCAAAAAGGAATGGAGCGCATGAGCGGGCTGGTGGGCGTGGTGTCCGCACCCGGCGAAGGCAGCAAATTCTGGATCGAACTGGTCAAAGCCCCCGCCCCATTGATCGAACCACCATCAAAAGGAGTTAAAACATCATGATAATTGAAGATCCCATCGTCCTGCTCGTGGATGACAGTAAAAATGACGCCATGCTCATGCGCATTGTTTTCGAGCGCACCGGGTCGGCGGAACCGCTGAGATTTGCCGTCGATGGCGACGACGCCATCGCCTATCTGAAGGGCGACGGTCGCTACCGCGATCGCAAGCAGTTTCCGATTCCCACGGTCATCCTCATGGATTTGAACATGCCGAAGAAAAACGGCTTTGAGGTACTGGAGTGGATTCGCCAGCAACCCACGTTAAGGCGGATGCACGTTTACATCCTGAGCGCGTCGAATCGGTCTGAAGACGTCGAACATGCCTATGACCTGGGGGCAAATTCTTACCTGCTCAAACCCGGCAACCTGGACGGGCTGGTGCAGATGACCGAATGCCTCGTTGCCTGGCTTAAGCTCAATCACTTTGCGTCCGTGAATGGAGTGGATGAAAGCCATGAGCTCGCTTCGGCCGGCCTCGCCCGCATGGAACACGCCGACAATCGCTCCATGCGATAGCGAGTGTCGGACTTCGCCTCCACGCTGCTTAACCAAAATGGCTCTGCCATTTTGGACACACTCTGGGCTCTTTGTGATCCTTTGTGGCTAAAATATCCGCCGATAAATCCCGGTGGTGCGGAGCAGAGCTTTAGCGCAGTAGAGCCGCACGAGTTTCGTACTCGTTCTCGTACTCGTTCTCATTATCAGGGCATCGAGGAGTTCGAGAGCATCGAAGCACTCGAGAGTACGAGAACGAGTATGAGAACGATTCGGCTTATCCGCGGGCGTCGGCCGGTGTACCCGCGCTACCGCGCAAAGCATGGGGCGCAGATCCCTTCGCGTGGTAGGTCATCACCCACTTAGCGGTTTTGGCGGCTCACCCTAAAGTATCGGCCCGGCGATCCACATTCTGCCTTGCAGCAAAAAAATTAAGTTTTCCCGTACCATGAAAGAAGACCACGCATCAAACCAACCTGACGACAACCACCATGCCTTGCCGGAGACGAATGGCTTGCCTCCCCCGCCGCCATTCGACTTCGGATCATTGCTCGAGGGCATCGTCGTCCACTGGCGCCGGGTCGTGGCCAACAGCCTGATTTTTCTGCTGGCGGGCCTGATCGCGGCCCTCGTGATCTTCCGGCCAACTTACACCGCCTCGCTCCAGTTGAGCCGCTACGAACCGCCGCTGGCGTCGGATTCCTTCAAGCCGCAACAGCTCACCACCTCGGCGCTCCTGGGCATGATCTCATCATCCGACGCGTTGCAGAAAACGGGATCCAAATTGACTCCACCTCTTTCAGCCGAACAGCTGGCCGGCCGCCTGCAGATCACAGAGGATCACAACAGTGAACTCATCATGATCGACGCGAAGGGCACGACCCGTTTGGACGCGGTCTCACTGGCCAATTTATTTTGTCTCGAAGCCATCCGATCCACCCAGGCTATGCAAAGAGAGGAGGCGATCGAGGCCGGCAGCCTGATCACCCAGCAATTGGCGAACAGCGACGCCGACCGCGCGACCGTTACCCAACAGCTGGCCGGGATCGAGATCCTCCGCGCCACGGCACGCCAAAAAGAGCAGGCTTTGCTGCTGATCTCCAATGCGCCAACCGCCGGGAAAGTCGACGGGGCCGAAATCACCCGGCTTGGTGAAAAAACCCAGGCTGCCCGTGATGAACTGGCCGACCTGCAAGCGCGCTACACCGATGTGCATCCTCTCGTCCGCGAACAAAAGGCCCGGCTGGCGGCGCTCGAGGCGCAGCTCCTCCTTCTGTCGGAAAAGGCCAGCAAGTCCAACCTTGCCGCGACAGCCTCAGCCACCAGCCTGCCGCCCGAAACCGCCCAGGCTTCCGCGGATCAAAGCACCGGCTACGACGCGCTCGCCATCCGTCTAAACACTCTCGAAAGCAACCACGCCGATCTTGTCGCCCGCCAACGGGTCATTGAACTTTTTGCCACCCATCCGCCGGGATACATGCGCGTGATCCACGCCGCCACCGCGGATGATGTGCTCGCGCACCACAACTGGCTCAGCACCGGCGTGCTTGCGTTGTTGTGCGGCGCGCTGGGCATGCTGGGAACGATCATCTTCATCGCGATCCGCGAATTGCTCGACGACCGCTTAAAAACGGGCGCCGATGTGAAGCGCGTCACCGGCCTGCCCTTGCTCGCCACGCTCAGCGATTTGGACCTGATGTCGCCGGCGAACAAGACGAACTGGGCGTTCCGCACCTGGACTGCGCTGCAAAACAGACTGAGCGTATCGCCAAACCAAGGCTTGGTTTGCGGCTTCACCTCCTCCGGCCCAGGCGAAGGCCGTTCGACGTGGATCAAACTGCTGTCCCAATCGGCCCGCCAATGCGGCTTCACCGTCCTGACTATTTCATCTTCCCAGGCGGCTTGCGAAAATTTTGGCCAAAATTCCCGGGATGAAAAAGAGGACGCCCCCCGTCCGCCGATGTGGGACGCTTCCTCGCTTTCGACCATGGTCATGGCGAATCCGACCCAACTTATGGAAAAATTAACCGTATCGAACTTCTCGCCCTCCGCCAACCTGCCGTTGTCCAGCGGATGGGTCTGGGAATTGGAGCGACGCAAACAATGGCAACGCGCGCTCCACTCCTGGCGGGCGATCGACAACGTCGTGATCCTCGTCGAACTCCCGCCGATGTCCGATCCCGAAACGGTGCTGCTCGCCGAAAATATGCCCAACCTGATCTGGCTCACGGAAAGCCACAAAGTGGATGCGGCGGAGACGCTCGAACAATTGGAAACTCTGCGCAACGCCCGGTGCCGCCTGGTGGGAGCCGTCTTGAACCGGGAGCCCGCATCGCGTTCAAAACGCCGCCTCGGGCGCTGGGTCGGCCACCGCACATCCTTGCTGGCCTCGATCCTTGGCCTCATGAGCGGCCCTGCGGTCTCAGCCCAGGTAGCCCCATCTGCCGCTCCCGATTCAGTCCCGGCGCAGACCCAACAGGCCTCATTCGCCGTGATCGACTCGGCGCAGCGCGCGCCGTGGCAGCAGCGGCTCACCCTTGGGCCGGGCGATCTGCTCAATCTCAGCGTCTTCGGACAACCTGAACTCACCCAAACCCAAGTCCCCATCGGACCCGATGGCCGGGTCAGTTATCTGGAGGCCCAAAACGTCATGGCCAGCGGGTTGACCGTGGATGAATTCCGAGCCGCGTTGAACGGTGAGCTCGGAAAATTCCGGAGCGCGCCGGAGGTCATCGTCGTCCCCGCCGAATATCGCAGCAAAAAATATTACATCCTCGGCGCGGTGGTCAAAAAGGGCTCGTTTCCCCTCAACCGGCCAATGACAATCATTGAGGCCATCTCGGAAGCGGACGGGCTCGAAACGGGTGTGGTCGATCACAACCAAATCGTGCTGGCTGATCTGTCCCGGAGTTTTATCGCGCGCAATGGCAAACACCTGCCGGTGGATTTTGAAAAACTCTTTCTCGAGGGCGATCTCACCCAAAACATCGCCTTGGAGCCAAATGACTATCTCTATTTTCCCTCTGGCGACCGGCAGCAGATCTTTGTCCTGGGCGAAGTTCGTTTCCCTGGAATCGTGACCTTCACCCCCCACACCAGCACGCTTGAGGCCATCTCGGTCCGGGGCGGTTTTTCCGATCGGGCCTGGGAGACGCGCCTCCTCATCATCCGTGGATCGCTGGACCATCCCCAGACTTTTATCGTGAACGCCAACGATGTGCTCTCCGCCAATACCGCCGATTTCCAATTGCAGCCGAGGGATATCGTTTATGTCAGCAGCCGGCCATGGATCAGGGCCGAGGATCTCCTCGACGACGCGACCCAAGCCTTTGTTCAAGCCGCCGTCATTACCGCGACGGGCCGGTGGGTCGATCCGATTGGTGGTCATTAAAATTTTTTATCTATGAAACCTAACGACTCAATCACCTTCTCCGCTCAGGCAACATACCCCGCCCTCGCTGCGGAGACAACGATGGCGCCGCGTGGGCGTCCAACCCGCCCACGCAGTGCTTCGTTCTTGGCCTCCTGCGCAAGTGCG
>Ga0207062_1160_pt1 | contig 17358 bp, 20 predicted proteins | sample Alteio_BWMinCont_28_FD_153266 | JGI IMG/M metagenome (GOLD analysis project Ga0207062, IMG submission 153266) | Enriched cells from forest soil in Barre Woods Harvard Forest LTER site, Petersham, Massachusetts, United States -... | ecosystem: Environmental > Terrestrial > Soil > Temperate forest >... | reverse complement strand
TTGACTTTGGGAGTTTTAAGCTTTTTTATTTCCAGTGAGTTCGGAATAAAGTCGTTTATATTTATCGACATGATAAGACTTTTCGCTCATGCGATAATAATCCTCAAATGTTTCAGCCGCCCTTTTCTCATTTTCACTGTAAAGCGGCTTAGAGAATCGATTCGAATTCTCAACTTCCTTAGCAATATTAACCGCCTTTTGATAGGCTTTCCATTCTATCCGTTCTTTTTCAAAAACATACCGGTCTTTGTTTAAATGACCAGCCTTAGCTGCTTGATCCAACCCTAAAAATTCATTTCTTAGAGAAGCATTACATGTCTCGGCAATAATACTGCGGTATTTTCTTTCTTCAGGGATCGACTCTTTTATTAACACTTCTGTTTCTTCCCCACCCAATAAACTATTTCGGAAGCTTACAGCTGCCGTATCGATGTTCAAATTAGCACATTCAACATCAGGAAGTAAGCGATAAGTGATCTTTATGTTATTATTCTGATTTTGAATTGAGAGATCTTGGAATTCTTTAACTGTATTTATACTCGTTAAAATTTGCGTAATTCTTGGATCAACAGTTGGTTCCTCTATACCGAAAAATAGTTCTTTAATAGAACCCCAGTAACTCCAAGTCGAATAAATCATGTGTGCTCCTATTATTTAATTTCAAATCAATTATATTATTTTTAGGTTTAAAAGTAAACAATTTTCGGGAATTTTACATCTTAATTAAAAATTAATAAATAATTTAAGTAAGCTATACAATGCAATGTCATAATATTAGCATAAAGATAAAAGGTTGCACACTTACGATAATATAAAAAGTAAATAATTAATTTAATACAAAGTCAGGAGAATATAAGATGATCACATCGTTTATAAGAAGTATGCCCTTAACAGGTACCGAACTATTGAGCGTCGGTGCGACAGTGGCCAATGCCTTTAACAGGTTTGACACCCCAATTAAATGTTTAATAGGCGCTGTAGCTGTTGCCTCAGCTTATTGTTTTTCCGGAATCACATCGAGTGCCGGTGATAAGATATTCGGAGTTCGAACCTTAGTTTATGAAGGTGGTGAAGGACAAATGGAAAAAGCTACTAATGCTGTTGTTGAATTAAAAGATAAAACAACTATCCCTTTTGAAACAAATGGAGAGATAAGCATAGATCTAAGAAATTTAAATGTTCAATCTATTACACTCTCATAAATAAAATTAGATTAATAAGTAGACTAATTGGAGATATTTAATGAATAATGACGCATATTATTTACCGTCAATTTATGATGGGGATTTGCCTCGGATAGAACTATATGACATGCCTAGCCTGCCGCCATTAAAAGAAGTTGTCCAAACTCCTGCTCCATCGATTGTTCAATCGGGTATAGATGCTCGGAGCCACGCTTGGCTGACACATGGATTTACGTGTGCAGGAAAGGAAATTCAGGAACGTTTTGTTGGCCCGATTCTTACCTTTGTGTCAGACCATAAAATACTGATTATAACAGGCCTTGCGACATTCCTCATCTATAAAGCATGTACGAGAATGGGGGATTCCCCAGTGATGAACCTTCCTGTCATGCAGGATGCTGTGATCAAGTACAAAGATGGCCATGAAGTAGCAACGCCCTATTATGCGGGCATAAAATTTGAAGGGTCTATTTTAACTGATGCTGTTAAAGTTTTCACCAGGACTCTTAGCGAAGAGGCCGTTTTAGAAAGATTGCTCGACAAATTGAAAAGCCGCGAAGATATCATTGCTTGGATTATTAAGTATCAATCTGTGACGACTAACGGAAATGGGAAGGATGTTATCCAGGGCACTGTCGCTTCCGGATTTGTTACAGCTCTGCGTTCAGCATTAGCCTCTGAAAATCTGAAAATCATTAATGACCATGCAGTCAAAGGATTAGTAGGCGGTTTGATACTACTGAGAAATAATGGCGATCTTAATTGTTTAAATAGTTGTGATTACGACAATACTTATAAATTGCAGCTTGCTGAAACAATATATCATCGGTCCTTAACATATACATATGATGATATCACAAAATTTGTTGCAAGTATTGGGTTAGAAAATCGGGCTAGAGGGGCGTATTTAGCGTCTAAAATCCCGACAGACTTATCTAAAGCCAATTTAGGAGCTTCAAGGGTAATATCTCCTGTTATATCCGGTATAGGTACCGCTTTATCTTTTCTAGAAAATCAAACAGATAAAGTTATTTCAAATATAGATAATCTATTTGGAAAAAAAGAGATAAACCCCGATCTTTACATTACTAAAAATCCATATGTTAAAGTACGGATTAAAAATAAACCTTATTTTAAAAATAGAGAGTAAGGATGATTCTGATCTTAGAATAGCTATTAAGGCGATTTCATTTGAAGAATTTAGAAAATCCGCTGAGGACTTAGAACCTCGAGTTGAAGAACTTATTGATGCGGTAGAAGCTGAAAAGGCTGAAAAGGCCCCAGAAACGAGAGAATAAAGAAAAAAATGTAGCTTGGCATTCCAATGCCGAGTATGGACGTGACGAGATAAGCCTTTTGGCCCTGGGTGTATGGATTACAAAGCTTGTTTGTTGGACGTTTTCTATGGGCACTCCATACTTGGCATTGGAATGCCAAGCTACGGATCACTTAAATTTCTGATCCCATAGGGCTTTATATTTATCTGTATGGCCCTTTTTATAGCTTAATAGCAAATATGAGTCTAAATCTTCAGCGGCCGCTTGCTGAGGAGCCTCATAAAGAGGAGCTGGATAAATATTCAAAGCATCAATTTCTTTTGCGATAGTCACTGCTTGCTTAAAAGCTTCCCATTCAATTTCTTCCTTGGACAAGGCATACTTTTCTCTATCTAAGGATTTTGCCCTTTGGTCCAGATCTAAATATTCCTTGATGAATGAAATATTGCATCTTTCCATAATAATGCTTTTACATTTTTTGATTTCAGGCAATGATTCTTTGATCAGGATTTCATTTTCGCTAGAGAATAAACTTCTATTAGGATTCAACGCTGCGCTATAAATATTTAATTTATTACATTCTTCGTCCGAGAGCAATCGATACACGACTTTTATGTTAGCGGCGCTTTGCTCCTCTACGAGCTGGCGAAATGAAATCGATTGATTAAGCTTTGACAGGATTTCCCCAATTCTTGGGTCAATATCAGATTGATATTCCCATCCCATAATTTTAGAAACAGTCGAATAAAGATAATACGGTAATTGAAATATCATAGGCTCCCTCTAAGAGAAATAATTTAACAAGATTTCCATATTTTTGCAATAGAATTAACATTAATCCATTTTATAAAGAAGATATTTGCGTCTTTTTAGCATGAATTTTTTGCGTTCTTGCTGTTGAAAGCCGCGCAATTTCCACACGATATTTTTCTCATCGCTGATCAGCCGGTAGATCTCATCATTGCCGTTGACCTTGCAGAACATCTCTTTACGTCCGCTGCTCGCTTCGAGAGCTTTTTGGAATTTAAGGGGATAGAGACTCTTCAATACCCCAATCAAAAGATATTGCGTGGAAACCGGCTCATAAATAAGAGGATCGGAAACGACAATTAAAACCCCTTGGCATTCTTCACGAACAAACTTCCCATGAAAAGGTTTAAAATAAAAAGGCTGAAAATGCACTCCCGGAAAATTTTGACCGTTTAAGGCTTTGGCAAACAGCTCTCCATTGATCCAAGGGGCTCCGACTACCTTAAAAGGCAAAGTATAGCCAACGCCTATGCTGACGATAGAAAGTTCCCCGAGAATCCCTGTCATGGGATAATATAGTGGAGATGTCGGCTCCGGTATGTTGGGGCTGGTAGGCACCCACATCAGGCCGGTGTCGGAAAAATTCATTTTCCGGTTCCAATTTTCCATTGGAATCACTGTTAAATCGCAGCCGACATTGTATTCCCGATTAAAAAAATTGGCGAGCTCACCGATAGTCATGCCATGACAGTAAGGGACATTAATGTAGCCGACAATTGAGCGCCACTTGTCATCCAGCATCGGCCCATCGACCACAACGCCGTTGATCGGATTCGGCCTGTCGAGGACCATCACTGGAATGCGCAGTTTTGCGGCTTCCTCCATCACATAAAATAATGTTGTCGCATAGGTATAGGAGCGGGAGCCTATGTCTTGGATGTCATAAATCAGCAGGTCAACCTTCTCTAGCATTTCCTTTGTCGGCCTTTGCAGCTTGCCAAAGAGGCCATAGACAGGGATGTTGTCAATCGTTTGGCTATTGCCCACATTTTCCATGGCGTGGTCGGAACCTGTCAGTCCATGTTCAGGGGCAAATATGGCAGTGAGTGTGAAATTATATAGATTCGCTTTAGCTTTAAGAAGGTCGAGAGTCAGTTCCATAGAAGAATTGACAGCGGTATGATTGGTGATCAGACCGATCCTTCTGCCTCTCAAATAGGAAACTGAAGATCCTTTTAACAAGACATCCACGCCGACAAGCACTGGCGTTTCGACGGCCGCAAGCGCAAAAGACAATAAGAGAAATACGCAGAAAGAAATTATCGTTTTCATTTTTCTTGATATGTAAAGTTTTTCATTCACTAATTCTTTCATAGGCCCCTATTCTCTACCATGAAATAAATGAATGGAACAGGAAATATCTGCTCTGGCAGAATGTTAACGAGTTATCTTCATCAGGCCTCCTAATGAGGATAACTCGTTACAAATCAAGTTGCTAAGAAATTTTATCTACAAGGATTTTTCATTATGGTCAAAGTCTATTTTGCCGGTCCGGACGTATTTTACAAAGACTCAGACCAAATTGCAGAAAATAAAAAAGCTGCCTTACAAGCAAGAGAAATTACAGGAATCTACCCTTCCGACAATAAAATAGAAAATTTTAGTTTTTCAAAAGAAACAGCGGCTAAAATCTTTCAGTGCAATATTGACCTTATGGATGAATGCGATGTCATTTTAGCAAATATGACACCATGGCGCGGCCCTTCGATGGATGCAGGAACAATCTCAGAAATCGTCTACGGTGCAACCAAAGGGAAATTGGTGATTGGCTACTACGAAGGAGATGTCCCGCTTTATACTGAAAGGGTCGTTAGCCATTATAAAGGTAAGGTCTCCAGGAATGAAAATGGCTCCATTACTGCTTTGGAAGATAACACTTCAATCGAGAATTTTGAACAAAAAGATAATTTGATGATCCCAGGGTTTATTAAAATGTCTGGCGGCAAAATTTATAACTCTTTCGAAGAGGCTGTGGATAATATTCAACGTTTGTGGAATGAAAAAATAGCCCAGCAGCAGAAATAAGGAGTTTATATGGGTGTTTCTATTAATACTCTCGAGAAATTTGTTCAATGCGTAAAGGCAAACAATATCGCATTTGAATCTAGCGGCAGCTCTTGGTGCTTAACTAGCACAGCGACGGAATGGGGGCTAGAGACTTTTAACAGAGTGACTGTATCTATAGGCAATGTATCAGCCAGCATTTTTGGGAGTTCGCAAATGACTGCTTTGGGTCAATGTTGCGAGTCGATAAAAGATGAATTTCCAAGTTTTAATATGTTAACTTCCATTAATCCAAGGGGGCATTTTACCTGCGAGTATTCGATAAATTCTACTGCAGCAGTCGCTTTGATAGAAAGCGCCAAAAACTCTCCTATGCCCATTTTTGCAGTTATTTTTTGCCTTGCTATGGGAGCTATAATGATTATGAATAGACCGCAAGGCATGCGTGCATAAACCAGGCAAAACTTGGGGGAAAGGGACAATGTGACATATGGGACATTGGGGACTCAAGGGACAATCATTATACGGGTTTTCAATGTCCCTTAATTACCCAATGTCCCATATGTCACCATTGTCCCTCTACTTCTAAATTTGTTATGCTAGCCTTCGTCATCATAAATCTGATACAATCAAAATTTGAATCGCGCAAGTCTGCTAAACGAGTTTAGGCATGTCATCACATTCAAAAAAATTTGACCGCGTCGGATACCGGTACAAGGATTTCGAAGTGACAAAGTCTCTCGAAATCAAAGAATTGCATTGTCATTTGTACGAGTTAATCCATCTGCCGACATCCGCACAGATCATGCACATCGCAAACGACGATCCGGAAAATTTATTTTGTTTATCGTTTAAAACATTGCCGGACAATTCTGATGGTGTCGCGCATATTCTCGAGCATACAGTGCTCTGCGGATCAAAAAAATTCCCTGTCAAGGATCCATTTTTTGGGATGACGCGGCGCAGTTTAAATACCTTTATGAATGCCCTGACAGGCGCTGACTTTACTTGCTATCCGGCAGCGACTCAAATTCAAAAAGATTTTTACAATCTTTTAGAAGTCTATCTCGATGCGGTTTTTCATCCCAATCTTAACTTTTACAGCTTTCTGCAAGAAGGGCATCGGCTAGAATTTGCTCAGCCTGACGATCCTTCTTCGCCTTTAGAATTTAAAGGTGTGGTTTACAATGAAATGAAGGGGGCCATGGCTTCGGCCAACTCCCGTCTGCACGAAATCTTGAATGAAGGCTTATTTCCTGACCTCACTTACGGCTTTAATTCCGGCGGAGAGCCCAGGGAAATCCCGTCGTTGACTTATGAAAAACTCAAAGAATTCCATAAAACCTTCTACCATCCTAGCCGCTGCCTGTTTTTCTTCTATGGTGATTTTCCCCTTGAGGAGCATCTTGATTTCATCGACCGTCAAACACTCCAGCATACCTCCAAATATTCCCAGATCCCTCCATTGCCCCTGCAGCCCCGCTTTAAAGCTGCCAGGACCATTGAAGCAAAATATCCCATTTCACCTGAAGAGCATACAGAACATAAAACGCTTGTCGCTTTTGGCTGGCTGACATGCCATATCCTTGATCAAAAGGAACTGCTGGCCCTAAGCATACTGGAAGTTCTGCTTTTAGATACTGACGCATCGCCATTAAAAAAAGCTCTGCTCAAGTCGGGCCTTTGCAAGCAAGTCAGCAGCTATATGGACACGGACCTCAGCGAAATCCCATTCACGATTATTTTAAGAGGGTGTGATCCGGACAGCGGACCTGCCCTTAAAAAGCATTTGTATCTCTCCCTAGAAAAGATTGTCAGCGAAGGGATTCCTTTGGAGAAGCTTGAGAATGCCCTGCATCAAATGGAAATCGCCCGAAGTGAGATCGGCGGCGACAGCGGCCCTTTTGGCCTGTCGCTTTTTATGCGTTCAGCTCTTTTAAAACAGCATGGCGCCAGTCCTGAAGAAGGACTCAAAATCCATATGCTTGCCGATGAACTTCGCAAATGCAACTTGGCAGACCCTTATTACTTTACCAACTTGATCAGATACTACTTACTGGATAATTCCCATGCCGTCCAGGTGATCCTGCGCGCAGATAAAAATCTTGGCGCCGAAGAAAGAACAGAGGAAAGAGAACGGCTGGACTACATTCAAAACTCCCTGACTTCGGAACAAGCTGCAGCCTTAGTTGATCAAGCCGACAAGCTCACAGCGTTTCAAGCGCAGCAGGAGAAGGAAGACCTTGATGTTCTTCCTAGAATGACTCTTGAAGATGTGCCAAAACTGTCGCGTGATTTAGATTTAACCCATGAGCGCAGCGGAGTGTTAGAGGTTTTCCATCACAGCATATTCACCAATAGCATAATTTACGCAGACCTCGTTTATGACCTTCCGGAGATAGCTGAGAAAGACCTCCCCTTTGTGCGCTTATTTGCGATATTGATATCTCAATTGGGTTCCGGGGAAAGAAATTATTCAGAAAATCTAGAGTATCTTCAGGCGCATACCGGTGGTGTCGGCGCTTCGATAACCTTTAATCTGAATGCTGCCGACCACAACCACTTCCAGCCCTCATTCTACATCAGGGGCAAAGCTCTGCACCGTAAAGCTCCCAAGCTGTTTGCCCTTCTAAAAGATATGGCCACGCATATTGACTTTCATGATATCCACCGGTTGCGGGAAGTGATCATGAAGCACTTTACAGGCTTGCAAAGCAGCCTGCAACAAAATGCCCTCAGGTATGCGATCAACCTCTCAGCTTCCTGCCTCGATGTCCCCTCTAAAATCGCTAATGACTGGTATGGCCTTAACTACTACTGGAAAATTAAAGAGATCGCAGAAAATTTCGACCGGGAAGGCCCTGCATTGCAAGCAAAGCTCATCCAATTACATGGATCTCTCCTTTGCCTGGACAATCCAAACCTGGTGATCACTTGCGATTCTGAAATGTATAAGGAACTTAAAACCCAGCGCTTCTATGGACTTGCCGACCTGCCTGCAAAACCTTTTAAACCGTGGACCGGAAAATATGCGCTGCCAGCTATTCACCCGCAGGGAAGGATCATCTCCTCTCCGGTAGCCTTTACTGCGAAAGTGCTTAAAACAGTTTCATATACCCATCCTGACTCTCCGGCACTCAATATCGCAGCCTTCCTTTGCGACAATTTAGTCCTTCACACCAAAGTCCGTGAACAAGGGGGCGCCTACGGGGGAGGAGCGGTTTGCAATTCGATGGCGGCAAACTTTTATTTTTATGCTTACCGCGATCCCAATTTGAGTTCCACGCTGCAAGCTTTTAAAGAAGCCATCGATGAAATTGCCTTAGAGAACTTTGACGAAGAAGATTTGAACGCGGCTAAATTGGAAATGATCCAGGCGTTAGATACCCCGATATCACCGGGAAGCCGCGGAGATGTGGCCTATGGATGGCTGCGGGAAGGGAAGCCTAAAAAGCTCCGCCAGAAATTCAGGAACGCAATATTAAGCCTGACATCCGAAGATGTGGCTGCGTCAGTCAAGAAACATCTTCAGCCTCATTTTGAATCTGGCATTACAGTATCATTTGCCAATAAGGAACTGCTCGAAAAAGAGAATAGTTTATTGGCAGCTATTCATGAGCCCTCTTTACAATTAGAAAAAATTTAAGGACTGATCCTCATAAACGGAGCTATTATGCCTCTATCAAACGACTATAAAGAATTGCCTGAAAGCCCAAAGTCGATGAACGAGTCCACCCATTTGAAAAATTTTTTAGAACTCCCTTACAGTAAACTGGAAGAATTAAACCTTGAGGCAAGAAAAAAGCGCAACACTCTTGGCCCCAAGGAGCTCGAAGAGTTGTACCGCAAATTGTTAAAAAATGAAAAACAGATCAAAGCCGTCACTGTTTTTTTCTCAGACATTGAAGGCCGGTTTCACGCCCTGGATTACGATAAGAAATTTCTGCTCGAGGCAGCTGACAACCTCACTTTTGACGGCTCGTCGATCAGAGGTTTTACTTCACAGAATGAATCGGACCTCCGATTTGACATCGATTGGACCAGCTTTATTTGGCTGCCTAGCGATATTTTCGGTGCAGGGAAAGTGGGGATGTTTGCCAATATATTGTCGCGGGACAAAGAACAATTCAGCTCCGATTTCCGCGGTTTATTACAGCAATACACAAGGGAATTGTTCCTCAAGCAAAAGCTCATCGCCAATATCGCCCCTGAGATCGAAGGCTTTTTGCTTAGGGGTGTGCATGCAGAGCAACATTTTAATGAGATTGACGGATTTTCGCTGATCTCTAGTGGAGGATATTTCCATTCTCTTTCAGCCGATCATCTGAGAAAGTTTATCGATGCGACAGCTGAAGCCCTGAATGCGATGGGTTTTATCAATGAGAAAGACCATCCGGAAGTTGCCCCCAGCCAGTTCGAGCTGAATTTTTCTTATGACGAAGCTTTGCGGGCGGCAGACAAAATACAGCTGTATAAATTGGCTGCCAGACAAGTCGCCTTTAGGATGGGTATGACAGCTTCCTTTTTGCCGAAACCTATCGTCGGCATTAATGGAACAGGAATGCATTTAAATTTTTCACTTTCAAAAGCAGGCGAAAATATCTTCTACGACCAAAAAGGCCAGGATGGCATTTCTAAATTAGCCTGGGATGCAATTTCCCGTCTGCTAAATCATGCGGGGGAAATTTGCCTGGTATTAAACTCCAGCGTCAATTCCTACAGGCGTTTAGATCCTCATTTTGAAGCTCCCAACCAAATTAAGGTATCCGCAAACGACAGAGGGTCGATGATCAGGATTCCTACAGCCAATAAGCGCTCTGCGCGTATCGAAGTTAGAGCCGTAGCTCCGGATGCGAACCCTTATCTGGCTATCCTGGCGATTATTCGCACAGCCCTTGAAGGGACTAAAATTCCTTCAAGAAAATTTCCGGAATCCAAGTACTTGCCCTCGCACATCAATGAAGCCATCGGCTTATTTAACAACAGCACATTTATTTCAAAAATTTTAGGGGATTCCATTAAAGAAAAATATGCGAAATTCAAGCAAGGGACTGCTGACCGCTGTCCAAAAGAATTAGGCAAACGCGTAAAAAATCCGGAAATTCTTTACCACCATGAAGTGACCAACCAGGTCTTATGGAATGCTTTTTAAATTGAGCATTCAATCAAAGTTATCGTCATAATGCTGATAGCCATGGATATATCGGTCGTGTTCGTCAGACATCTGTTTATGAAGTTTATAGTTGTAAAACTCCGCCGGTGACCTCTGGTCATGGAACTTCTTATTATAATATCCGCCATAGGGATAGTTATAATAATAAGTAAATGGCGGATTTTCATAGTAAGGATAGACATTATTATATCCATGGATAGGAGGATGCGGCTGGGGTGTATGGAAATATTCATCCGAATCATAGTTGCCGTAAATCGCTTGCACTGCCAAGACTAATGCCAGAGAGGCAATAGCTTTGATCTTCTGACAATTGTTCATATTCCCTCCAATCATTCACGTTATGGCCAAAAGCAGATTAGGCCCGGAGGGCAGACATGTGTAAGCCCAGGGTGAGCGATAGCGAGCCCTGGGGATTGTGTATAAAGAGGCCTAAGTCCCGGAGGGCGCGACACGAAAAGCCGTTCATTTTAGACTGTTTTTCGTGTCGCGCCCTCCGGGACTTATTTTGTTATATCTATTCCCAGGGCTCGCTATCGCTCACCCTGGGCTTACACATGTCTGCCCTCCGGGCCTAAGGGGTGATTTTTAGCGCCTTTTTCGGTGCTTCTTATCGAATTGCATCTCTTCAGTTGAGCCTTTAAGGGCCTGTGTCGAAGTATTTTCACTTGAAATCGCAGATGAGACTTCGTCGAAATAGCCTGCGCCTACAAAACTTTGATGTTTGATCGCTTTATAACCAAATTTTTCTTCCATTTCAAATTCTTCTTCCTGAAGGCGTGAATATGCCGCCATCCCTTCTTTGAGATAATCTTTCGCCAAATTGAACATGCTCGCATTCATCGTGTGGAAGCCTGCCAAGGTGATAAATTGAAACTTATAGCCCATCTTTGCAATTTTCTTTTGAAAATCACGCATCGACTTTTCATCCATATGTTTTTTCCAATTGAAGGAAGGCGAACAGTTATAGGCAAGCCATTTGCCGGGAAATTTCTTTAGTACTCCTTCAGCAAAAGCCTTCGCTTCGTCAAGATCAGGCTTTGAAGTTTCACACCAGAGCATATCGCAATAAGGGGCAAATGCGCATGCCCGGGCTATCGCATATTCAACGCCTGCATTGAGATGGAAAAAACCTTCCGGAGAGCGTTTCCCATCTAAAAATGGGATGTCGACAGGGTCTGAATCGGAACGGATATATTTTGCTGATTCCGCATCCGTGCGCCCAATAATGATCGTAGGGATACCCATGATGTCAGCCGCAAACCTTGCCGTGATTAATTTCTCGATAAAATCCTTTGCCGGTACCAGGACCTTCCCTCCCATATGTCCGCACTTCTTCTGCGAAGAGAGCTGGTCTTCAAGATGAATGGCCGCTACACCCTCTTCGATCATTGATTTGATCAATTCAAAAGTGTTTAAAGCCCCTCCAAAACCTGCTTCGGCATCCGCTATGATCGGTACAAACCAATCGCCATTCACTTTATTCTGCATGTGCTGGATCTGATCCGCGCGTATGAGGGCGTTGTTGATCCTGCGGACAAGATGCGGCACGCTCAGAGTGGGATAAAGGCTTTGATCAGGATATGTTTGATAGGCGTCGTTGGCATCGCCGGCAACTTGCCAGCCGCTCACGTAGATCGCTTTTAATCCTGCGTCAACTTGCTGCACAGCTTGACTGCCTGTAAGGGCGCCAAGCGCCTGGACGTAGGGCTCTGCCTTCAATAAATTCCAGAGCTTTTCAGCTCCTAAGCGCGCCAATGGACGGTCTATGATCAAAGAGCCGCGCAGGCGCACAACTTCTTCAGCGGTATAGGGACGTACAACATTTTTCCAGCGGGGATTTGTCTTCCATTCCTTTTTGAGATGGTCAATGTCTTTTTGAGTGTACATACTTCAGTCCTATTCTTTCTTTGATAGCGTCAAAAATTCCGCGAACTTCTCATTTGCAACAAGGCGGTTGAGCATCTCTTCGGCCTCTAAAAATTTAGATTTGGAGAAATTTTCTTCGCCAAGGCGCTTTTTAATTTTATCAAACTCTTCTGAAAGAAGTTTTTGGTAAAGCTCCTGAGTGATCGGTTTGCCATTGTCCAGTTTGGCTTTCGGGTTGTGCAGCCACTGCCAAAGCTGCGCCCTTGAAATTTCCGCCGTTGCAGTATCCTCCATGAGATTATCGATAGCTACTGCGCCAATCCCCCTAAGCCACGATTCAAGGTAATTTAATGCTACAGAGATGTTCTGCCGCAACCCTGATTCCGAAATTTTTCCATTAGGAATATCAAAATTTAGAAGCTCTTTTGGGGTGACATGGACATCTTCCCTTTTCCGGTCGACCTGATTTTGCTTTTCACCAAGATATTCGCCAAAGATCTCGCGGGCAATCGGCACTAAATCTGGATGTGCCACCCAGGTGCCATCAAAGCCATCTTTTGATTCGCGCCTCTTATCTTCACGTACTTTATCGAGGGCAAGATCATTCACTTCTTTATTTTTGCGGCTAGGAATATAAGCCGCCATACCGCCCATGGCTTGAGCCCCCCTGCGATGGCATGTTCTGACAAGAAGTTCGGTATAGGCGCGCATAAAAGGAACGGTCATCGTAATCTGCCCTCTATCAGGAAAGAGGACCTTGCTGTCGCCCTGGAATTTTTTAATGACGCTAAAAATATAGTCCCAGCGGCCGGCATTAAGGCCGGCGGAATGCTTTCGCAGTTCAAAAAGGATTAAATCCATCTCAAGAGCGGCCAAAATAGTTTCGATTAATACCGTGGCCTTAATGGAGCATTGCGGAATCCCCATCTCATGCTGGGCAGCGACAAAAATATCATTCCATAAACGGGCTTCCATATGATTTTCGATTTTCGGCAGATAAAAGTAGGGTCCTGAGCCATTATCGAGGAGTCTTTGAGCATTATGATAAAAGAACAGTCCAAAATCAAATATCGACCCTGACATAGGGACATTATCGATCAAAAGGTTTTTTTCCGATAGATGCCACCCTCTTGGCCGTACCATCAACACGGCAATTTCATCATTTAAGCGGTATTCTTTGCCTTCCGGGCTTGTAAAGGCAAGCTTGCGGTCGACCGCCTGGCATAGGTTGTACTGACCTTCAATGATATTGTTCCACGTAGGAACATTGGCATCCTCAAAGTCGGCCATATAGACATCCGCACCGGAATTCAACGCATTGATCATCATTTTGGCATCTGTAGGGCCTGTAATCTCCACATGGCGCTTGGCTAAATCAGGAGGAATCGGCGCGATAGTCCAGGAAGGGTCCTCATGTTCGCTTATGTGGGGCAATTTTCCTGCGCTAAGCTGCTTTTGCCTGACCTCTCTTTCTTTCAAAAGTTCCAGGCGCCTTGGATTGAACTGCCGGTGTAAAAGCGACAAGAAATCCAATGCCCCGGGAGTTAACAACGACGCTTCTTTAGAAGATTTAGGAGCTAAGGTAGAGTGTGCCATGACAACCTCTTTGATTTTATGCTGGTATACCAGCATCTAGTTAAAATTTCCTATTTCGGCTGCGCGAAAGCTCCCGCAGTTCAAATATCATAAATGGATCAATATTAGAAATATGGATCCATTTATGATGTTTGAACCGCGGGGCTTTGGCGCAGCCCAAATCGGAAATTTTAACAAGATGCTGGTATCTGCTGGTATAGCATAAAGAGATTATTTAAGATCAAATTTCAATAACCACCACGTTTTGTTGCTTAAAAATAACTCATTAAACATTGTATGTTATTGAGTTATTTCAGAACTGAAAAAAGCAAAAAGATCCAAAAAGCAGTCAGTTATCAATTTTTTCACAGCATCGCAGGAAGGCATTAATTAAAAGTGCCTAAGATCTCACATTTATAACCCCCTCTAACCCAACCTGCATAAAGAGGCTCATCAAGTCCAAATGGCGTTCCTTCAATGAAAAACCAGTAGTCAGTTTCAGCGCCACTCCAATTCTGCCACATAAGAGACTTGCCAACTTGCACTTGAGTTCCAATTCCAATTTGCTGAAGCAGATAAGATAAGATATTATCTTTTTGCTCTTGGGCTAGAGGAGCGTCTAAATTTCCAAATATCTTGCCGAGATCTAAATAGAAAAAGTTGGGATTGTCTTCAAACTTGATGCGTCCGCAAATTGAATTTGACCAGATAAGTGTGTTATCCCTATTATCTTGATATGAACTGCCTCGATTATGAATGATCTGTAAATACTCTATCTTATAAGATCCTTCTTCAATCATGTTTTCAGGGGAGGCATAGACTTGCGGCATGCAAATAAAACTTATGAATACCGATAAAATAATAAACAGTTTCATTTTAATTCTCTACTCCGTAATAAAATTAACAAACTAGTCGCAACTATAATAGTCGGAATAATTATTTAATTAAAGTTAAATCATCAGAAAGTTTATTTCGGGCAGGGTACGGGCATGCACACGCATCCCATTTGTTCAAAATTCCCCACCACGATTAGGCCCGGAGGGCAGGCATGTGTAAGCCCAAGGTGAGCGCAGCGAGCCCTGGGGATTATGATAAAGAGCCTAAGTCCCGGAGGGCGCGACACGAAAACCGTCTAAAATGAACGGCTTTTCGTGTCGCGCCCTCCGGGACTCACCGTTTTTATATAACTATACCAGGGCTCGCTACACTCACCCCGGTCTTACACATGTCTGCCCTCCGGGCCTTTAGTGGTGGTGGACTGTGTGGACGATGTGGACAAACTTGACGGTAAATACCCTATATTATAACATATAACTATAGTCATAGTCGTAGTCATAAGAGGAATATAGCCATGAATAAACGAGACTTGCCTAAATATGTATCTAAAGGGGTGTTAAAGGCACATATGTTAGAATATTTCCGAGAAATTGAGCGCACGGGCAAAGAGCTAATCGTTATGGATCATCGCAAGCCTGTATTAAAAATAGTCCCTCTAGAACGCAAACCAAAAAGTACCGAATCAATATTTAAACCTTATCGACATCGAATTCTTTATCACGAAGATATTACCACACCCACCTCCGATGAATGGACAGAAGTATAAACAATGATATTACTCGATACTTGCGCTCTGATTTGGTGGACTCTTGATCCCAAAAAGCTTTCTAGCAAAGCGATGGAAGCTTGTAAGAGAATGGAGAAAAGTGAGGGCATTATCAGTGCTATCAGTATTTGGGAAATAGGAGTAAAAATTAAAAACAACAAACTCGATATTGGAATGACTATAGAGAAATACACTGAACTTCTATATCTGTTGGGTTACCTAAAAATCATTCCTGTCGATGAGCAGATTTGGATACGAAACTTATCCTTGAATTGGAAACATCCTGATCCGGCAGATCGTACAATTGTCGCAACAGCTATGGTACATCACACTAGCATTGTAACCGCCGATGAGAACATCAAACTTTTTTTTGACAAGCATATTTGGTAAGAAGTTATCTAATCTTTGTGGCCTGCTGCGTCTCGCAGCAGGAGTCAGTTAAACGGTGAATTGACTCCTGCTGCGAGACGCAGCAGGCCACATTTATTCTCCTGCTGCGAGACGCAGCAGGCCACATACTCGTCGTTTTCTTATTAAGGAGAGGTGCAAATGAAAAAAATCGATCTTTCTCTCTATTTTGTGGTGCATCAGGGGCATTTGACCACAGATGCTTTAGTCAATATCGTCCTTCAAGCAATTCAAGGGGGCGTTACTGTCGTTCAGCTCAGAGAAAAGGACTGCTCTTTTGAAGACTTCTGCGCAACCGGCCGGGAATTGTTGAACCATCTAAGGCCTCTCAGGGTCCCTCTTATTATTAATGATCGGGTAGATGTCGCCAAAGCAATCGGCGCAGACGGGGTGCACCTTGGCCAAAACGATTTAAACCCCACCGCCGCACGCTCCATCCTGGGCCCAGAGGCCATCATCGGACTTACGGTCGAAACCTTTGCACAAGGCATGCAGGCGGCAAATTTGGATGTCGATTATCTTGGGGCCGGGCCTATTTATCCGACACTGACCAAACTCGACTGCGGGCCTGCATGGGATTTTACCGAACTTGATCTACTGTGCAAATTATCTCCACACCCTATTGTGGGAATCGGAGGCATTAATGCCTCAAATGTCTCAAAAGTTTTCCAAACTAAATTGTCAGGGATTGCCGTCGTAAGCGCCATTTTGAACAATGCCGACCCAAAAGCTGCTGCAGCAGAATTAATGCACAGAAAGATCAATTCCAGACTTGTGTGTTCTAAATTACGAATTTGATTTCTAATTTAATGTGTCGCTGCATTCACAATTTTTGCTAACGTTCTAATCGTAGGATTTCTTCTTCTGAGGGTGTGATATATCGTCGATCTTGGTATCTTTTTTTCTCGTGACAATTTTGATCTATTTAAAGCTGATAGGTAGCCTTCAATTATTTCCATTAATGCTTCTGTATCATTTTCTTTTAGACATTCAAAAATTGCATTAGCAATAAGATTTTCATCTAATAAAGTTTCTTCAGGATTATACTTTGTTATTCCTTTCCAATTTTTAATCTTCAATTTTTTTGGAGAGGATTTTTCTTGCTTTGGTGATATCTTTGTTTTGTCCATTTTTATTTCCTCCGAGTAATAGCAAAATATTTAATTCTTCAATATAAGCATAATATACGCGCCTTCCACTCTTCCATTTTAATTCCCAAAGACCATCCTCTAAATCTCGGATAGTCCCAAAATGGCCATATTTTGCAATTTTCTCTAGTCGAGAGGCAATTTGCGCTTTTGCCTTATCAGAGCATTGTTCTATCCACTCATCATATTCCGTAGTCTTAAAGATCGAATATATATCCACCACGTAAACCTATTCTAACTGATGTTGATAAATTGTACAACATATTGCACATGAGTGCAGCAAGATAGAGCAAAGATAACGGTTTTGTTG
>Ga0207062_1156_pt1 | contig 17573 bp, 9 predicted proteins | sample Alteio_BWMinCont_28_FD_153266 | JGI IMG/M metagenome (GOLD analysis project Ga0207062, IMG submission 153266) | Enriched cells from forest soil in Barre Woods Harvard Forest LTER site, Petersham, Massachusetts, United States -... | ecosystem: Environmental > Terrestrial > Soil > Temperate forest >... | reverse complement strand
CGTTATTGCTCCGATCCCCAGGGCGGCCGCGGGCCAGGACCTGAAATCACTCGTACAGCAGGCTTTCGATCTTCATCAAAAAGGTCAGTACGCCGAGGCCATGCCCCTGTTGCGCCGCGCTTACGCGGTGGCTCCCCAGGATTATTTCGTCAACTTGCTTCTCGGAATCGACTGTCTCCGCACCGGCGATGCTCCCGCCTCGGTTCCGTTCCTGAAACAAGCCGCGCGCCTGCGCCCCAAGGAAGAATATCCGCTGGACTATCTCGGCGAGGCCTTGGCCAAGCAAGAACTGTATGGAGAGGCTGTCGAAGCTTACATTCGAGCGCTGCATGTATCCAAAGGCTCCGCCGAGTCGTCGGTGGCGTTCGTTGATTTTGCCCTGTCCCGTTTCGCCAGCATGTCGACGTTGCTGCGTAGCTCGAAGATAGGATTGGCAGCCGAATACCGTCTGCGCGCCTTGGCGCTGCCCAATGCCGATGCCTTGCGCGCTTCGCTATTCGAGCGCGCCGCAGACCTGGATCCGTCGGCTCCGGGTATCTGGTCTGATCTGGCCCGCTCCCATCTTATGGCCGGAGAGCTTTCAGCCGCTGACAGCGATGTGCACAAGGCTCTGCTGGCCGATGGCAACGATCTCTCCGCCCGAATAGCAGAGGCACAACTGGCCGCGCAAAAAGATGAGTGGAAGCGAGCGATCCAGCGGCTCGATTTTGTGCTGCAGCGCTCTCCCCGCGTGTTGTCTCAAGAAATAGCCCGGTGGCCGCCGGAGCTCGCGCTGCCGTCGGATTCAGGGGTTTCTCCCGCGGCCGCGAAATTCTTTAGGTGTGTGCGCGAGGGCTCCACTTGGTGCGAGCCTGCTCCGGCTACGCCGGCGGCGCCGGAAGACCCGGAGGCTCTGTTCCGGGAGCAAAAGTGGGAGCAACTGCTGCAGCTGCCCCGGCCCCAACCCGACCAGGCCGACCGCTGGTTTCAGCGCGGAGTGGCATTCGCGCGTCTGGAGGATTGTCCACAAGCGATCCCCGCCCTCGAACGCGGATTGACGAAGTCGTCTCCGGAAATCTACGGCATGTTCCTGCTTACCTGGTGCTACTCGCGGCAGGCTGGCCGTGCCGCCGAACAGGTGCAGCAGTCCGGCGGCGACGATGTTCCCCTGCACGTAATGCGCGGCGATGTCTTGTTGCGCTTGCAGGCGAAACCCGATATGGCAATCGCCGAATATCAGCAGGCGCTGGCTGGCCCTCCCCATGACCCTTCCGTACTGGAGCGCATCGCGGATGCTCAATTCGGCGCCGGTCAGGTTGATGCAGCGCGACAAAGTGCCCAGGCGGCGCTCAAAATCGATCCGAAGCGAATTTCGGCAAAACGCACGCTCGCCAGGATCGCCATGCAGGAGCGCAACTACGCGGCAGCGATCCCCGATCTGCGGGACATTGTGGCGCGTGATCCGCAGGATATGACGATGCGAGTCGAACTGGGAAAGGCTTGCGCTCAGACCGGCGCGCTCGACCAGGCCTGGAAAAATCTCTCCCCCGCACTGGCGAGCGGATATCCCGACGAGAAAGGGAGTCTGCACTACCTGCTGGGAACGGTCCTCAAGAAAATGGGGCGAGGGGACGAAGCCGACCGCGCCTTTGCTGCGGCTTCGCAGCTGTCGGACTCGTTTCAGCAGAAATCCTACCGAGACCAGGGTCCCGATGCGCAGCCATAGCCGTACCCGCGGCTTTACGCGCCGCGCGTTTGCCAGGCTGCTCGCCGGCGCCGGTCTCGCGTATTCTGTGCCGCGGGCTTGGGGCGCCGCAGCAAATGCCGCGAACATCCAGTTTCAAAACATCGCCCCAACCTGTGGTCTTGATTTTGTTCTGCGCAACGATGCCCAGGGGCGCAAGTACCAGGTCGAGACGGTGCTCGGGGGGCTGGGAGTGATCGACTTCGACCAGGATGGCTGGCCCGATCTTTATTGCGTCAACGGTGCCTCGCTGCCCTCACTGCAAAAGTCCGATCCGCGATTCTTCAACCGGCTCTATCGCAACAACCGCGACGGCACCTTTAGCGACGTGACGGCAAAAGCCGGCGTGCAGGGCCACGGCTATGAAATGGGAGTGGCCGTCGGCGACTACAACAACGATGGTTTCGACGATCTCTACGTCGTCGGTGTCCACGGCAACACACTATACCGCAACCATGGCGACGGAACGTTCACCGACGTGACCGAAGCGGCCGGAGTCACCGGAGCCAACGCCCAAGGCCGTCAGTTGTGGTCGGTCGCAGCTGCCTGGATTGACTACGACAATGACGGCTATCTCGACCTGATCGTGTCGAACTACTGCGACTGGACGCCGGGCGACGATCCTGTGTGCGGAGGGCTGAACAACGCGGATCGCACCTATTGTCATCCTGACAAGTACCGAGCCGAACCGATTCTTCTCTACCACAACAATGGAGACGGAACATTCACCGAGGCTTCGCAGGACGCCGCCGGCAAGTTGCTGGGGAAAGGAATGGGGGTTGCGATCGCCGATTACGATGGCGACGGACGACCCGACATTTTCATTGCCAATGACAATGACCGGAACCTGCTGCTTCACAATCTCGGCGGCGGCAAGCTGAAAGAGGTAGGCATGGAAACCGCGATTGCCTACAACGGAGACGGCCGCCAGATTTCCGGCATGGGCGCAGACTTCCGGGATTTCGACGGCGACGGACTCCCCGACATTCTTATGACCGGCCTGCATGGCGAAACCTTCGAATTGTTCCGCAACAACGGCAAGGGTGCTTTCGACGATGCCAGCGCCAGCAGCAACCTGCTCAACCTTAGCCGCCCCTGGAGCGGGTGGGGATGTGGCCTCGTCGATCTCGACAACGATGGCAGCCTGGATGTTTTCATCGCCTGCGGCGGACTGGACACGGATGACCCACAGTCCAACCGCGTTCTCCGAAACCAGGGTTCGCACTTCACCGATGTTTCGTCCACCGCCGGCCCGGACTTCGCTGTTTCCCGTTTGCACCGGGGCGTCGCTTTTGCCGACTTTGACAACGATGGCCGCATCGATGCTGCCGTCACTTCCCTGAATGAGCCTTTGGAACTCTGGATGAATCGCAGTCCTCTACACCATTGGCTGCAACTCAAACTCCAAGGCACGCGGAGCAACGCCTCCGCTCTAGGCGCAAAGGTGATTTGCCGCGGCGCACAACGGACTCAAGTTGCCTTCGTAGCCAACAGCGTGGGCTACGCCTCGGCCAGCGACCTGCGCGTGCACTTCGGCCTCGCCGACGATCGCAAAGTTTCGCTCGAGATTCATTGGCCTTCGGGCATCAGGCAGGAGATGAAAGACGTTCCCGCCGATCAGCGCCTCACGATCCGGGAGCCAAATTCCCCGGTGAGGGGAACTTCCGACCAAGAAAAACGTTTACGCCCCTGATCCCGCCGCTTAAACGATAGAAAAAACACTCTCTCGAATGGTGCGTGAATCCCCGCTCGTTCGACACTGAAGGACAGTCAGTCGTGCGCCGATCTAGCCAGGGGGCAATCGACTGGGGTCCGAAGTGAGCATCGATGTAGTGTGCGGAGGGAACATGAGTCGAGTAATCAGTCGCGGTAGCTCGGTGCGGGCGTTGTTATGTTTCGCCCTCCTGTTGGGGTTGGCGGCCATCCCGGCAGCGTCGCAGTCATCGAATGGACAACTCACGGGCCTGGTGACGGATTCAAGCGGAGCAGCCGTGCCGGGCGCGAATGTCACTGCCACCAACGCCGCAACCGGGGTTAGCTACAACGGCACCACCAACGGTTCCGGCATCTACGTTCTCCCGCAACTGGTTCCCGGTAGCTACAAGGTCTTCCTCGCCAAACAAGGATTCGCCACCGTTGAGCACCCCGAATTGACGGTACGCACCGGAGACCATCTTTCTCTCGATTTCAGTCTCAGACCGGCGACCACCAGAGAAGTCGTGACCGTGACCGAGTCCGCGCCATTACTGCAGTCAGACCAGTCCAGCGCTTCCACGGTTCTCGATAACAAAATGATCACTGAGTTGCCGCAACTGAACCGCAACTCGCTCGATTTGACCGGGGTGATTCCCCAGGTACAAGGCAAGGGCCCGCTCAGCGATCAGATCTCCACGTTGGGGAATGCAACCTACCTCATCGCCAATAACGGTAACTCCTACGCGGTGGCGGGCGGACAGGTGAATGGCACCAGCATCGCGGTCGACGGCAACCAGCTGCAGGATTCCGAGTTCAATGCGGTGAATCGCGCGATTCCGACCCCAGACAGCATCGGTGAGTTTCGCGTAGAGAGCGGAGTCCTTACTGCGGATCACGGGCGCTACTCCGGCGGCATCATCACCATGAACACCAAGAGCGGCTCCAACCAGTTCCACGGCCGGCTCTTTGAATATTTCCGCAATCAGATCCTGAACAGCAATGGCTGGCAGAACAATTCACTGGGCGAAACGCGGCAGGCCTTCCATCAAAACAACTATGGAATGTCCCTCGGCGGACCGGTGTCGATTCCTCACCTCTACAACGGCGCGAACCGCACATTCTTTTTTTTCGGCTGGGAAGGCGAACGCTATAACACAGGACAGACTGTGGTCACTACCGTACCGACCTTGCTGCAGCGCGACGGCGATTTTTCGCAGACCATCGATGGCTACGTCAACGGAGACACCACCCAACCGCTCTATGCCTCTGTTTTCGATCCGTATCACATTTCCGGTGGAGTTCGGCCAGAGTATGCCGGGGTTCCGGGAGCCCCGGTTGGCGCCAATGGCTTAGTCGGGGGCAAGATCTGTTCCCAGGCCGATATCACTGGCGGAACCTGCCCCGCCGGAAACGAAAATCTCTCCCTGCAGAGCACCCTGTTCGCTCACTACATGGCCTTGTGGCCCACACCGAATCACACTCCGGGCTCCAACGGCTACAGCAACGATCGCCTGGACACGATTGCCGTCACACGTCCCACGGATCGGTTCTTTGTACGTCTTGATGAAAACCTCTCGAACAGCCAGCGCCTGAACCTCAGCGTCAGCCGCACGCACATGACCAACAATATTCCCGCGGCGTGGCTGCACGGAGCACGCTCGTTCAGCTATGACCACGACGTTACCGGCAGTCTGCAATACAACTGGGTTATTTCGCCAACGTCGATTCTGGATCTACATCTGGGCTTCGGCGTCGCCAAGCTTTACAGCGACGGTGTCTCGGGAGACGGATCGGCTCCCGATCCGTCCATCGATACGACGCAATGGGGATTCGATCCGCTCGTCATCAACAACCCCTCCCGCACCACCAACCGGATTCCTCCCGTGCTGAACATCAACGGCTATTCCAACGTTGGCGGCTCCGAATTTGACACCTTCATCAACCAGACGGAAAACGCATCGGTTGCCTACACCAAGGTCATGGGCCGCCACACGATCAAGGTCGGCTACGAACAAGGCTATCTCCGCTTCAACGAAAATGGCGGAGATCACACCGGCGTCGCCTGGATCAACAACGGCGGCGGCTCGGTTCAGAATTGGCAGAATCCTGGAGATACGACCACCGGCTTCCCCCTCGCCGAACTCATGATGGGTTCCTCTCACGTATTTCAGTGGGGCAACTGGAACATTTCACCTTACGGTTTCAATGAAGCCGCTTACGCGATGGACGACTGGAAGGTCAATCGCAAACTCACCATCCAGATGGGGCTGCGCTGGGATCACGACGGCCCCCGCTCGCCGAAGAGTTCGGCTCCCGGCCAAAGCGCGCCGCTGATGTATGACATCAACGCCAAGAACGTCCTGACCGCCAACTCAAATTGGGATTGGAGCCAGGTCACGTCCGCGACTCCTGGATTAGCTGCCCTGCCTCAGCCCGGGTGGCTGACTCAGGGAGCGACCGGCCGAGTCGTACTCCTCAATTCACCGGAGTATCCTCAGAAAAACCTGTACACAACGGACTCGAAAAATTTCCAGCCACGACTCGGTATCGCTTATGCGGTCGACGACAAAACTGTAGTCCACGCCAGCGCCGGCATCATTGATCAAGGTCTGAACGGGCTCTCGACCGATTGGTTCAGCTTCTATTACAACTCGATCACGATGAACCAGATTTCCAGCGTCGACGGCCAGCACTGGATCAGCGAGATCGGTCCCGATCATGGTCTGGGCACGTTCCCCGCCCAGGCCGGTGGCACGAACCTCGGCTACGATCCAGCCATCAGCACGAACAAGGATTATGGCTTCCAGACCTTCGGGCAGTTGGGCAATCCAGATCAGGGCGGCGCGTCGACCATCAATCACTTCCAGAGCCCGGAAGACTACACCTGGGACGTCAGTGTGCAGCGCCAGGTGGGAAGGAGCTGGGTAGCGACAGCCGACTACACCGGGGTCCGCGGCATTCACTTGCTCATGCCGGTTTGGAACTGGAGCCTCAACAACGTTCCTTTGCAAGATTACTCACTCGGCCAGAGCCTCTATTCGCAGGTTCCCAATCCATTCTTTGGCCAGTCGCAAACGTTTAACAGCGAGCCCACCGTACAGCTCTCTCAATTGCTGGGTCTTTCGCCGCAATATTCCGGGGTCACTCCCGGGCAGGCTACCTGGGGACGCTCTCGCTCCAATTTCCTGAATCTGCAGATTCAGAGCCGCGGTTATCACGGCTTGACGCTGCTTGCTTCCTACAGCATTCGCAAAACCCTGACCAATTCGTGGGGCAAGGACATTCAGCACAGTGGCCCGGCGGGCAGCGGATTGCTGCAAAATCCGCACAACCTGATGGAAGCTTACGGCGTGGCTGGTTATGAACTGCCGCGCACCCTGCTGTTGAATTACTCTTACGAGCTTCCTTTTGGAAACGGCCGCCAGTTCATGAGTCACGGCGACACACTGGGCTACAAGATTCTCAATGAAGTGGTAGGCGGTTGGTCCGTCGCGGGTGTGACCACCTGGAATCCCAAGGGCATTCCGCTGCTCGTTCCAGGCGTTCCGGGAGGTCAGACCGCTCCGGGCGCGGCGCTTCGCGAATCTCTCGTGCCCGGTGTGAAAGTGGTGCGATCCAGGAACTACAACAGCGCGCTGGTAGATGCGACGGGAAACTTCATCCACCAGAATCCCACTCTCGTGCTGAATAGCAGCGCATTCTCAAGGACGCCGGATTTCGGCTTCAGCAACTCACCGTTTATCTTCCCCAACGTGCGGAATCCCGGCAGCTTCTTTACCGACGCCACGCTGCTGAAAAAGTTTCCGCTGTCCGCGGAGGGCGCCCGTTACTTCGAGCTTCGCCTCGAAGCGCAGAACATTTTCAATCACGCGAATTTCAACCAGATCGACAACAACATGAACGATGCCACCTTCGGCGGAATCCTGGGCAAATCCGGCCAGCGCATCATGCAGATAGGAGCACGACTCTTCTTCTGACAAACGCTCAGGCTCTCGCCCCGAGGTGCTTGCTGGAGATGACCTTACACCTTGCGGCAGAGATCAAAGAGCCTACAGAGACTTGTTGCGGAGCCAGCTTGTTAGAATAAGCCGGCTCCGCCGCTTTCCACGGGAGTTCCTTTTCCATGTCGTGTGCAACCCGCGTCGGGCTAGCTGTCTTATTCTGCTGCTGGCTCAGCCTTGTCGTTTTCGGACAGACGACCGCCCGTCTCCAAACCTCCGACACGGACCTGACGGTCGAAGCCGGGTCCGAGGCCCCGCGCCTGGTCAGCCTTTCTGTCCCCGGCCAGCCCCCATGGCAAAACCGTGCCTCCGAGTCGCTCCTCGCGTCCGCGGAAATTTCCGGCGAACAGGCTCCCATTCACTGGACCTTCAATGGCGAAGCCAGCCACATCAGCGCCGAGCAGGTTGCTTTCGTCTATGATTCCCCTTCGCCGCATCTGCGCCTCACCTGGGAGTGGCGCACCCGTGCGGCCTACGGACCGATCGAACACCAGATTCGCATCGAGAACCTCGACGCTCGCGAACTTTGGATTCCCATGCAAGACAGCCTCGCCTTTAACTGGCAGATCGATCCCCAGTCGTCTCTGCAACATTTCTTCATCGAGAAGGGCGCGAACTCGCCTTCGCGTATCGGCACCCACGAAGTCGCTCTTGCCGAGGGCTATCACTGGACCGGAACCTCCAGCACCTACGGAGATCTAAGCGACAACGAAGCGCGCGAAATCATTCCGTGGTCTCTGGTCGAAGCCAGCGACGCCGCCCAATCCGGCTGGTACGCCGGAATCGAGTTCAGCGGGCGGACCCGCATCTCGCTCACCCGGGGAAAAGATTCTCTTCAAGGAGCCCTCGGCCTCAACCCCGATCCAAGCCCGTTTCGCACCCGACTCAAACCCGGTGAAGTCTTCGAGACTCCGAGAATATTTCTCGGCGGCTTTCGCGACGGCGCCGACGGTGCGGGCAATGTCCTGCGCCCCTGGGTGCGTGCCGTTCTCGGCAATCCCGAAACCTGGAAGAATCCCAACTATCCCGTTGTGGTCAATAACAGCTGGGGCGGCGGCATGGAGGTCAACGAAGAGATTGCGCTCGGCATGATTCGTGATTCTGCCAGCCTGGGCGTCGAAATGTTCCACGTCGACGCCGGCTGGTTTCGCGGCGTCGGCGACTGGTATCCTAACCCGCAGAAATTTCCTCACGGTCTCGCCTTTGTCGCCGACAACGCACACCAGCAAGGCTTGAAGTTCGGCCTCTGGGTCGACTGGACGCAGGCCGGCCTTTCCACCGAATCGGGAGCCTTGAACGCGCGCGATCCTAAAGTGCGCGACTGGATGGTCACCGATCTCCCGGCCGACTGGAAGCCGGAACCCTTCAAAGGCCAGACCATCGATCTGGGCGTGCCCGAAGCTAAACAATGGGCGCAAAACGAGGTCGAGCGAATTGTTTCGGACTACCACCTCGATATGCTGGAGCATGATGGCTATCTGGTGGCTCACGGATGCGACCGCGCCGACCATCCCCATGCCCCGCCTGATCCCCTGAACAAATGCATCTACAAGTCGTGGGGCGCCTATTGGGTCGACAGTTCGAATTCCACCGACGTCAGCTACCATGCGGTGCGCGCCTACTACGATATCTATTCCAAACTGCGCCATGACCACCCCGGCCTGTTGTTGGAAATCTGCAACGACGGCGGCCGCATGGTCGATTTCGGAAGCGCCTCCCACGGCGACTATTTCTCCATCACCGACACCTACGATCCAACTTCCAACCGCCGCGCCTTTTACGACACCAGTCACGTCCTGCCCGCGGCCATGCTGGAAAGCTACGTCGAAAAATGGCCAACCCCTAGCATCGATAATTTTCGTTTCATGCTCCGTAGCGGCATGATGGGATGGCTGACGATCATGATCAACACTCCGTCGTGGTCGCCGGAACAGCACGCCGAGGCCACAAAACAGATCGATCTCTACAAGAAGGAGCTTCGTCCCCTGATTCGCGATGCCAGCCTGTACCATGTCTCACCGCGGCCGGACGGAGTCCACTGGGATGGCATTCAATATTGGGATCCGGAACGTCAACGCGGCGTCGTCTATGCCTTCCGCGGAAGCATCGCAGAAGAAACGTCACACCGCTTCGCGCTCAAAGGATTGCAGCCGTCGAGCCACTACCGGCTCCGATACAACGACCACAGCGCTCCCGATCGAACCGTCACCGGGCGGGATCTCATCGGCCGTGGACTCGAAGTGAAACTTTCTTCGCCGAATGCTTCTGAACTAATTTTTATTGAGGGAGAAAATCAAACACATGCAGCCGGGGCAATGTCGGCCGTAGTGTCACGACCATGAATCCAATCCGTGTTACCGGCAGGCTTCGAAATCGCATCGCTCTGATCAGCGGCGGCGCTCAGGGCATCGGGCGGGGAATGGCCACGCTGTTCCAGCGCGAGGGCGCATGCGTCTTCATTCTCGATTGCGATGCCGAAAGCGGGGCCCAAACCGCCCGAGAACTTACCGCCGCAGATTCCTCGTTGCCGGTCAAGTTCCTTCAAGCCAATCTGCGGCAGCCTCTTGAAATCCAGCAGGCGGTCGAGACCCTGCGAAAGTCGCATGAACATCTGGATATTCTCGTAAACAATGCGGGAATTGAAATAGAAAAGTCCCTCGCCAAGCTGACCCAACAAGACTGGGATCGAGTACTCGAAGTCAACCTGCGCGGCGCCTTCCTGCTGACTCAAGCGGTCGCACCATGGTTCCCGGAATCCGGCGGTGCCATCGTGAACATCAGCTCCATCCATGCCAGCCACGCCTTTCCGGATTCCATTCCGTATGCCTGCTCGAAAGCGGGCATGGTCGCGCTCACCCGAAACCTGGCCCTGGAACTGGCGCCAAGGCACATCCGCGTCAACGCCATCTGCCCCGGATATATCGACACCCGGCTCTGGGAGGAATACCTCCGCAATTCCCCCGATCCGACGGCGCTCGCCGCCCAGACCACCGCCCTGCATCCCTTAGGTCGCCGGGGCATGCCCGCCGATGTCAGCGAAGCCGCCCTGTTCCTCGCTTCCGAAGCCTCCGCTTTCATCACAGGTACCGACCTTGTGGTCGACGGTGGGCTCACGGTCCGGGCCCATCCCTAGCCGGATATCCACTGCTTAACTCCGGTAAACAACAAATACCTTTCGTTTAAATGATGTGCGCCGGAGCCGCTTATGTAATAAAATCCTTTTCCATCTGGGGGCGGCATGGTGAAAAGACGGCATAGTCTGCTCAGCGGAGCCCTGCGGCGGGAGTTCCAAAAGGATCTGGAACTGTTCAAGCATTTCCTTCTGCTCCTGAACAATACCAGCCCGATCCGCAACGTCGAGCTCATGTGGCACGCGGAAAACGAAGAACTCGATCCTCTCAAGGCCAAGTTCAAGAACCGCGTCGGCACCGGAGATGCACTGGTGCAGCTCCAGCCGGCCGGCGCCACGGAAGCCAACCGCAACTCTCCCAGCACGTTGTTCTGCGATCTGGTCCACGGTTTCGGCGCACACGAAGAAGAGACCTGCGCCCGCTCCGATGTTCCCGCCAAGCAGCGCTGCCGTGCCACCGGCTGTACTCAGGTTTACGGATGTCACGTCGGTCTTACCGATATCGCTGTGCCTGTGATTTGCGATGGCCTGTACCTAGGGACGCTGTTCTCAGGCCAGGTTTTGACCTCAACGCCCACCCCCGCCGGCTTCCGTCTCGTGCGCGAGACTCTGGCGGGCCAGCCGCACATCAATTTCACCAGCCTGGAGTCCGCCTACTATCAGGTACCCGTCGTCAATCAGGCGCAAGTGGCGGAGATGGTCCGAATCCTCGAACTCTTTGCTCGCTACATCTCGAATTCCTGGAAGCGTCTGCAGCTGATGAGCGAATTTCAAAGAAAGCACGACCGAGATTTGAGTCTGGACCGAAAAGAACTGGCCTCCATCCTGCTCTCGGGAGAGCTCGGCGACCTGCAAGAGCTGCGAGCGCTCGCCAGCCGCGCCGGTCTGTCACGGCTGCCCGAGCGGGTCATGGTGGTCCAGATCGAATACCTGCGTTCGGACTCCCAACGCCTGACTGCCGGACCCATGACCCTGAACCGTCTCTCGCACATCGTCGAGGACTTCTGTCAGAGCCTGGCGAACTCGCTGGCGACGGTTGTCCGGCCGGGTGAAGTCTGCATCTTCACCAGCCAGGAGGCCCGTAACCGCAGTCACCATCGCATTTCGCTGGAGGAGATGGCGCAAGGTGTCCTGGCGAAAGTCCGCTCGCACGCTAATGCGGCCGCGCGGATTGGCGTGAGCGAAGAGCATCGCCAGCCAGCGGAATTGCTCAGGGCGTACCAGGAGGCCTGTGCCGCGCTCGACTCCGGCGGGGCAACGGTTTCATTCTTCAGCGATCCCCAGCCGCAGAGCGCGCAGCCTGCCGAAGTAATGGCGCGACTGGTCAAGGCATTCCGGCATGGAACCAGCGTTTCTCTAGTGATGCGGGAATTCCTTGCGCTGGTGATGCCAACCGATCACTCGCCTGCGGAAACGCAGCAGTCGCGCGCCTTGCTCACCTGGGCGATCGAGCATCTCGCGCTAGAGACCGTCAGTATCGGAGTCGATCCCAGCCGTATTAAGGCTGCAAAAGAGCAAGCGACGACCAGCGTGCTGCATGCTCCCAGCCCCTTCGGCGCCGGTGAAGCCTTCCGGCGATTTGCCGATCTGGTGTCGCAACAGATGGCGTCCGCCTTCAGCCAGCGTGAACATAAGATTGTTTTTGCCGTGAGCCAAGTTGTGGAACAGCGCGGTGCGGCTCAGATAACGATTCAACAGCTGGCCGACGCCGTTCATCTTTCGTCGGGTCACTTGAGCCGCGTCTTCCGCCGAACCGCCGGCATGACGCTGGAACAGTTCTTGATTCTTCAACGCGTCGAACTCGCCAAGCGCGCACTGCTTGATCCGCGGCTCAACGTGGCAGAGGTCGCCGAGCGCTGCGGATTCTGCAACCCCGCTTATTTCGCCTCGGTATTCAAGAAGTATGTGAATTGCACGCCGCGCGAGTTCGCCAGCCAACCGAAGCGGTGGGAGCCTCTGGGTGCGTCCCCCAGACTGGGCTGGCCGACCGACGCTGCTTCTTGAGTTCTACGGCGGCCCACGCCGGGGTTTACCGCGCTGACCATCGCCTCTCCCTTCAATTCTTCCCCAAGGGTGGGACATCTGTGTAGCAATCCGGTACAAAAACCATGCCGCGATGGATGGTCGGCAAGAGATTTTCCTGAAGTAGCGCGAGACGCTCCAGTGCCCCGTCCTGGTCTCGCGGTTCTTTGGCGAGACTGGGCGGAGATTTTGATCCTTCCTGCGGACAACTGGGGTCTCTGCCCCACTATGAACTCCCAATCAGCCAGCCGGTAATGAACACCAGCACTCCCCCCAGCCCGACTTGAAGAGCGGCCGAAAACCACGGACTATCCATATAACGGTGTCGGATCCAGGTGATCAAGCCCAGTTCTGTGATTACCACTCCAGTCGCGGCCCAGAGCGCCATGCGGAAGTCGCGCAGCAAAAAGGGCAGCGTGTGGCCGATACCGCCCAGCGCCGTCATGGCACCACAGATCAATCCACGCACCCAGGGGTGTCCGCGCCCGGTCAGGCTGCCATCGTCGGAAAGCGCCTCGGCGAAGCCCATGCTGATGCCCGCGCCGGCCGAGGCTGCAAGACCCACCCGGAAAGCCGTCCAGCTATTGGTGGTGGCAAAGGCCGCCGCGAATACCGGCGCCAGCGTCGAAACCGATCCATCCATCAGTCCCGCCAGCCCGGGCTGCACAATTTGCAGCACGAACAAGCGGCGCTGAGCGACCTCTTCATCGGCCTTCACATTGGCGGGCAGTTTTTGCTTGTCGAGTTCCTGGGCACGTTCTTCGTGCTCGCGCTCTTCTGTGGCCAAATCGTCCAGCAGTTGCCGGATGCTGGCATCCTGTGTCCGGGCCGCGGCCTTCTCATAAAAACGTCTGGTCTCAACTTCCATGGTCGACGCTTCCTTGCGCACGGCTTCGATGCGCAAGGGACGCACCAGCCACAAGGCCGGCCGATCGACGAAGCCGCGCACGTCTTGCCGGCGAATCAACGGAATATGCTCACCGAATTTCTTCTGGAAGAGTTCGAGCAGGCGGCGCCGGTGTCCCGATTCTTCTTCCCTCATGCCGTCGAACATCGAGGCTGTAGCGGGATAATCTTGCCGCAGGCCTTCGGCAAAGTCGGAGTACACCCGTTCATCCTCTTCTTCCAAAGCGATGGCCAAAGCCAGCACCTCGCGCTCGGTAAGTTCTTCGAATTTTTTCATGCCGCCATAGCTTACCTGCCAGGCGCGCGATAGACAATCTGGATTTCCCATCTTCGACGTGCGCTTGCCGAGACGGGAAATCAAAAACCTGCGGCCCATCAAGAACGGAAAGCGGAGGCTGCACTTGGAGTGCTACCATCCAGTTCATGAAGCCGCGTAGGTCCCCTGGCCAGAAAATAAGAAAATCGAAAAGCGGAGCCAAAGGGCCTTCGCGGGCCAGGCAGCATTCCCCAGAACTGGTCATCATCACCGGCATGAGTGGTTCGGGGAAGGCTTCGGTATTGAAAGCCTTCGAAGATCTGGGCTACTACTGCGTCGACAACCTGCCGGTGCAACTCATCCCGCAATTTGCCGACCTGGCCGTGCAGTCGAGCGAGATACGCCGCACCGCGCTGGTGGTAGACGTGCGCGAAGGGTCGAAGCTCGAAGAGCTTCCGAGGATATTGAAGTCGGTCGGACGCCTGATTCCGACCAAGGTAGTCTTCCTGGAAGCTTCTGACGCAGTTCTGGTGCGCCGTTTCAGTGAGACACGCCGGCCCCATCCTCTCGGTACAGATTCGCCGGTAAAATCGGCGCTCAAAGCCGAACGCCGTCACCTGGGCGCCATTCGCGCAGTCGCCGATTTAGTCATCGATACTTCCAAATTCAACGTGCATGAGCTCCGCGCTCACATCACCGAGCGTTTTAAACAACAGTCTTCGGAAAAAAATATTCTGGTGTCCTGCGTCAGTTTCGGGTTCCGTCAAGGCGTTCCCGAGGACTCCGACCTGGTCTTTGACGTGCGCTTCCTGCCCAACCCGCACTTCGTACCCGAGTTCCGGCCGCTGACGGGACGCGATCCGCGCGTCGCCAAATACATTCGCTCGTTTCCCCAGAGTAGGGAGTTCGTCTCGCGCATCTCCGATCTGCTCGTCTACCTGCTACCGCACTACATTCATGAAGGCAAGAGCTATTTGACCATCGCGTTCGGCTGTACCGGCGGACAGCACCGTTCCGTCATGATCGCCGAGGAAGTAGGCAAACATCTTCGGCGCGCCGGCTATCGTGTGAAAATTGTGCATCGCGACATGCCAAAGTAGCCGCGTGAGGAAGGGCCAGGCCCCGGCAAGCCAGTGGTTATCGATGGCTGTCGATCGGAGTGGCACTTTGAATGTTTTATGGGCTTTCCCTGCAGGCGTCATTCCGACCGCCAGAGTTGCTCAGTGGGGAGAGGGATCCCGCGCGGGAGTTTTCCCCAGACGTGGTGCCCGGCACGCCAGATCCTCCCCTGCGCCTGAAAAACGGCTCCGTTCAGGATGACTCCCGAGGGGATGATATTTTCGAAGGGCTCGCACTGCACCCCGACGCGCGTCGGAAACGGCATTCTTGCTGAGCAACGACTCAAGTAGAATAAGGCCTTGCACCTCATGTCCATCCGACCGGCAGCAAGCGCTTGCGGCGTGTCCCGCGCGGGAGTCTCATGCGCCAATTAACGCGTCTGGTCCGGTATGCAGTCCCCTACTGGTGGCAGATTCTGTCTTCGGTTGTGCTCATGGCCGCCGTGGGTGGCTTCGACGCCTTCAAATACCTGCTGGTTCGTCCCGTGTTTGATCGAGTACTGAATCCCGCGACCGGATCGCAGAATATTCAGTTGTTTCTCATTCCCGGCACGCACCACCCCGTATATCTGCAGCAGTTTGTTCCTGCGCACTTCACCAATGCCTGGACCATCGTCGCTTTCGCGTTAATCACCTCCACCGTTCTCAAAGGAATCTGCGATTATTCCGGTACCTACCTGGTGAATCACGCAGGCTTCGGCATGATCACCGATTTGCGCGACGATCTTTACACCGCCCTGCTGCGCCGCTCCGCCGCATTTTTTTCGAAACACACCACGGGAACTCTACTTTCCACCATCATCAACGATATTGAGCGCGTGCAGTACGCCATGTCGACCGTGCTGTCGGAACTCCTGCAGCAGTTCTTCACCTTTATTTCCGTGGCGATTGTGGTGGCAATTCTGGGCGGAAACCTTGCCTGGGTGTTGCTTTTGTTCGTACCCGTGATTGTGTTCTCATCGCGCAAGATCGGTTCCCGCGTCCGCCATACCACGCGGCATGGTCAGGATAAGCTGGCAGAAATTCAGAATATTCTGCACGAAACGATCATCGGCAATCGGATTGTGAAGGCCTTCAACACCGAGGACTGGGAAATTTCCAGGTTCCGCGGCGCGGCTCGTCGCCTTTTCCGCGCCAATCTCCGTTCCGTGGCGGCGACTGCGATTAGTTCTCCGTTGATGGATGTTTTCGGGGTGGTCGGAATTGCCCTTCTCATTCTCATTGGCCGCGCCCGCATCGCGCACAATCAGATGACGCCTGGGGCTTTTGTTGCGTTTATTACCGCCGTCTTCAGCCTGTATAATCCGGTCCGCAAATTCGCCCTCTTTTATAACAACTTTCAGCAGGCTCTCGGCGCTTCCTCGGAAATCTTCAAGTTCATGGATATTGAAGACGATGTCCGCGAGAAGCCTCGCGCCAAGGTATTGCCCAAGTTCACCGGCAGCGTTCGCTTCGAGCGCGTCGGCTTCGCCTATGCCAACGAAGGGGAACAGTGCCATGAAGTTCTACACGACATCAATCTGGAAGTCGGGCAGGGTGAAGTGCTGGCCGTGGTCGGCTCCAGCGGCGCGGGCAAGAGCAGCCTGGTTCATCTGATTCCCCGCTTCTTCGATGTGACCGGCGGACGAGTTCTCATCGATGGCAACGATGTCCGCGATGTGACTCTCGCCTCGCTGCGGGCGCAGGTCGGCATCGTCACTCAGGAGACGGTGCTGTTCAACGACACCATGCGCAATAACATCGCCTACGGCCAGCCTCAGGTTCCGCAGAAGGAAGTTGAGGCCGCCGCCCGGGCCGCCCTGGCGCACGATTTCATTGTGGCCCTTCCCGCCGGATACGATACTGTGATTGGAGAGCGGGGCGTGCGGCTTTCCGGAGGCGAGCGCCAGCGGTTGGCCATTGCGCGGGCGCTGCTCAAGAATGCGCCCGTCCTAATTCTGGATGAGGCCACCTCGGCGCTGGACAGCGAATCCGAAGCTCTGGTGCAATCTGCTCTGCACAACTTGATGAGCGGACGCACCGTCTTTGTGATCGCGCACCGGCTGTCGACGGTGCGTCGTGCGGATCGTATCGTGGTCATTGAAAATGGCAGGATTGCCGACATCGGGCGTCATGAAGAGTTGATGACCAAGTTAGGCACGTACCGGCGTCTCTATGAATTGCAATTCGCCCAGGCAGATTCGCCCAAAGTAGTATTAGAAACTTGAGAACACCGCCCCATGCCCATTCGCTCGATGACCGGTTTTGCGCAGGTGCGAGGTGAAATGCAGCGCCCGGATGGCGGCACGATACCCGTCCCCGCTGGTGGAGGTCAAGCCCATGGGCGGATCGCTTTTGCGCTGTCGTTGAAGTCGGTCAACCATCGTTTTCTGGATCTTCATTTTCGCCTTCCTGCCGGAACCGACTCCCTGGAGATGCAACTGCGGCGGCTGTTGAAGGAAAAGATGGGGCGCGGCCACGTCGAAGTCTCGCTCAGTCTGGAGCGAACGAGCAGCGAGACGTTCTCGCTCAATCGCGAGATTGTCGGCGGTTACATTGCTGCCTTCCGCGCGGCTGCCGCCGAGTTTTCCCCGGCGGCGGAGCCTGATCTCAACGCTGTTTTGCGCCTTCCGGGCGCGCTCGACGCAGCCAACGACAGCGCCGACGGCGACCTTGAGGCTGCGGTCATGGCCAAGGTGGACGAGGCTCTGGATCGACTGAACCAGATGCGTGAGGAAGAAGG
>Ga0207062_1154_pt1 | contig 17694 bp, 15 predicted proteins | sample Alteio_BWMinCont_28_FD_153266 | JGI IMG/M metagenome (GOLD analysis project Ga0207062, IMG submission 153266) | Enriched cells from forest soil in Barre Woods Harvard Forest LTER site, Petersham, Massachusetts, United States -... | ecosystem: Environmental > Terrestrial > Soil > Temperate forest >... | reverse complement strand
AACCGAAAATAGTCCAAATAATGCATTTAAAAAAGTAAATATAAAAGGAACAAAAAAGAATTTTTTTTTATTAGCTTTACGCCAGCGCTTAAGAATGAGAAATGCCATTATGACCACCTTCCTAAAACAGTTTGTCCACCAAATACTTTTTGTCCAACACCAACGGCCAGTATGACATCATTTGGTAAGAAGATGTCAACCCGTGAACCAAAACGTATCATACCATATTTTTGACCAACTGCTAGTTGCTGATTTTCCTGCACCCAACAGCAAATGCGCCGTGCAATCGTACCCGCAATTTGTCGTACCCTAATTTTTTGATTACGTTCATTGTGTATCACCACATCATTATGCTCATTTAAGTCAGATGACTTTGGTAAAAAGGCAAAGGTAAATTGCCCTGGTTTATAGAGGATTTCTTGAATTATTCCTGCCATCGGCGCCCACTGCACATGCACATCAATAGGAGATAAAAAAATTGATACGCGCTGTGCAAATCCCATAAGTCCATTATTTTTATCATACTGCACGTCTACTACCATTCCGTCAGCAGGACAAACCAGTATATTATTGTCATTGGCAGCCTGCGGGCAAAATCTTTCGGGATTACGAAAGAAATAAAAACTAAAGAGCACCAATCCAATTGATGCCCACAAAGCAGGCCGCCACAAAAAGAATCCAAAGAGTCCAAGCCCAACTAAGCAATAGACTATGTGAATACCTTCGGTCCACAATAAATTTGATGAAATAATTGGATGCATGAAAAAAAACCTTTATAAAGCAAAAAAACAGGTACTCAAAAAGAATACCTGTTTTTTTTGTTAATTGCGAAAGGAAGAGAAAAAACTTTATAAAGGACCAACTGAATGTTTTATGGCTACCTTATTTTGCGAAACATTAACAGGGTTATTAGTAACCTTAGGGAAAACTGCATTTTCTGCTGCAATGAGAGCAATTTCGGGTTCAAGCACTTTGAGTCGCATCCATGCTTGCTTTAATTCCCACCATACACTCGCCGCATACCCATAATTGAGCGTGCAATATAATGGATGCCACCAACTTATTGCAGCCGCATTTTCCATATCACTATTAATTCTATTAAATTGATCTTCTGACCAATTTATCTCTTCTATATTTGATGCACCACGCGCAGCTTTTATTTGTTTATAATTTCTTTCTAGACCAAGCGCTTTCAAACCAAATGGCAAATATTCCACTATTTTAAAAAAAATTAAAAATTGATTTTCTAGACTTTTCATATCAACTTCTAAACTAGCAAGCTCTGTATTAATAGTAGCCTTTAAATTTAATGCTCTTTGCGCATCGTTTCTAGGCAGCTTAATTGCACATTCAGTACGTTCACTATCAAGCTGAGACAAAACAGTAAGAATTTCCACACGCATTTTTGCATGATTTTTCCAGCGATCTTTACCCCATACACATAATTTTCCGCTCTTCTTTTCATCATATTGTTTTTTAATCGCTGATATAACTGCATAATAATTATACAAATACACTGCTCCTATAATTCCTGCTGCCCCATACACTCTATTTGGTGTTGCGTATTCATTCCAAGCACCATATGCATAAGAACCTAAACTATAAATTCCAGACAATAGGCCCTGGCCAAGATTTAACAAATCGCACCCAATGCCCCACAATACACTTGGTTTAGCAGATTGGGCAACCGCATCCTGAGATGCGATCGAAACAGTCGGGGTTAACATTTGCACCGCAAACATAAACACGAATATAATTGATTTTTTCTTAAACATGACAATAACCTCCGGATCCCCATTTATTTGAAAAACTAACATAGCTTTTCATGCATAGTTTTAGCATACGCTGAGCAGCGTAATTCGTCAAAAGCCTACCAGCAAATACTAATTGAATTTTTAAAGAGATAAGAGCAGTTCTTTAGTCACGGGAGTTTTGGTGAGCAAAAGCTGCCTGAGCTTTCCTACCGCTCCTGTATTACTCACCAGCAAGAAGCCTTTCAAATAGTCATTTTCAAGCAAAAAGGAATGATAAAAGTCGGGTTGCTCATTAATAACTTGTTCATAAGATTGAGGAGGAAATGCCACCGGCCCGCAACTTGCAAACTTTATACCAAAGAAGGCTGAACTGATAACGGCCGCAATTCCTGGATATTTTTTGGCTTGCCCGACCATTGCATGAGCTGTAATTAATCCCTGCAACATTGCATCAGGCCATGTGCGACTTGGTACCAGCATACCTGTTAATTGATCGCGCACCAAGGCAATATCGCCTGCAGCATAGATATCAACAATTGAAGTTTGCATATAATCATCGGTAATAATGCCAAGTTCTTGCGTTGCAACTCCTGCCTTTAAAGGTAATTCAAGATTTGGCTGTAGCCCAATAGCAAAAATAAATAGATCAGCTTCTAAAATTGATCCATCACTTACATGTACTTTTTGAATGCACTCATTTATTGTATCAAAACTCTCAACAGAACATTTTGCTATAAACTCAATACTATGCTGTTTCATGCGATCTTGAATAAAGAGAGATGCTTGTGCATCAATATGCGTCGATAATATTCTTTGTTGCAGCTCAACAACGGTTACTGCTACACCCTGCTGCTGCAATGCATCTGCACACTCTAATCCACTCAGCCCGGATCCAATAACAATTGCTTTTTTATACTTATTTTCTTTTACGCCAGTAAGAATGCTCTGAATATCGCACAAACGATGAAAGGTAAAAAGATTCTTTAACCCTTGCGCGTGAGGAATTTGTGGCATACGCGGTGATGTGCCAACAGCAATGAGCAAGGCATCATAATTAATAGTTGATCCATCATTTAATACTATTTGTTTCACCGTCGACTTAACATCAACTACTTTTTGGCCCAGCATGAGCGTAATATTTTTTTGTTGTGCCTGATCCAACGTCAAGGTATATATTTCTTTTTGTTCTTTGGTGCCGGCCATGTAATCAGCAAGCAAACATTTATTGTACGGCGATTCAATTTCATCAGAAATACAAATAATTTCGGACTCCTTATCCAACTGCCGTAAACGATTTGCGCATGCTATGCCGGCTGCTGAAGCGCCGATTATTACATATTTTTTGTTCATATGGATTCTTTTTTAGTTAGACGAAACAATTAATAATCTCTTAAAAAAAAGGTTTACCTGGTCATTTTCTCATTTTTTTGTTACAAATTATATCATATTGTTTTTGCGCCCGTAGCTCAAAGGATAGAGCGCCAGACTTCGAATCTGTAGGCTGTAGGTTCGAGTCCTACCGGGCGCACCAGTTAAAAAAAAGACGGCTTGTCCCCGAAGTTTTAACACAGAGGGAAAGCTTGGACTTCATTGAAACAATAAGCGCCCGTAGCTCAGTCGGATAGAGCGGTAGATTCCTAATCTGCAGGCCACTGGTTCAATCCCAGTCGGGCGCACCAGGCGCTTGTCCTCCGTCGTTCGATGCGTCTGCGACTTACTCACGATGAGCGAAACGACGCGTTTACTCCTGAGCTTGCCGAAGGGTTTAGCGTAGGAGGAAGTAATCATTATACAATGCGTTTAAAATAAGCTAAAAATTCTTTATTGCCTGTCGAACCTTCAATCGGCGAATCAATCACCCCAATACATTTGAAACCAAATTGCTCGATTCCTGTGGTTACTTCTTGGATGATTCGTGCATGAACTTTTGGATCTTTAATAATGCCGCCACGGCCGACTTCCCCTTTTTGTGCTTCAAACTGAGGTTTGATGAGCGTAATTAATTGACCATCGGGTTTGAGCATACTGATTACGGCATCCATAACTTTTAAAATTGAGATAAATGAAAGATCTAAGGTTATCAAATCTACTTTTTCCCCTACATCAGTGAGTAAACGTAAATTAGTGCGTTCTTGTATGATCACCCGATCATCATTAGAAATTTTTTCATGTACTTGGCCATAACCAACGTCAATGCCGTAGATTTTACCGGCGCCTCTTTGCAGCAAGCAATCGGTAAATCCACCCGTTGAAATACCTGCATCAAGAACCACTAAATCTTTAACATCAATGTTAAAATGATCTAATGCTTTTTCAAGCTTAAATCCGGCACGGCTGACATATTTTGGTTCTTCAACGTGAAGTTCCACTTCAGAAGCATCAGTCACCTGCATGCCCGGTTTCGTGGCAATCTGGCCTTCAACTTTAGCCTTACCTTGCATAATCCAGCTTTGAATCTGGCGGCGGCTATATTGAGCAAATCGTTCTTGCAATAATTGATCAAGTCTTTTTTTAGTCATAATTCTCTGTTTATAAAGGGCTTTTTCAATAGTATAGCAAGGGATTTTTGCTTAACCAACTATTTATTTATTTTGAAAGTTCTTGCCTTGGAAGAGCCTCCGGCGCAGCCTCCGGTCTTCCATTCTAATTTGCCTGTCCTCTGTCGTTCGATGCGCCTGCGGCTTACTCACGATGAGCGGAAAGACGCCTTTAGTCCTGAGCTTGTCGAAGGGTTGCCAAGCCGGAAGGCGTGGATAAGCATAAGAGGGTGTGCGCTTACGCGCACATGATGGTTTTGTCTAAGACTCTGAACTTTCAATTTTAATAAGGGTTTGTGCTATCGCGCACATAATTATTTATTTTTTAACTTTTACCGCTAAATCTTCAACCATTTTAGACATTGGATAGACAAAATCTCTACTTAACTGCTTTTCATCTTCAAGCAATGCAGGCAAAGAAAATACTGCAAAGATACTTCTTTCCGTTTTTAAAGTCACAAAACCCGTATGCAAACTTTTTTGCATTGCAGTGCGCAGGGAATCCAAGGTAGAAACTTTTTCATCATTTAATTCTCTAATAATATCGCCAGGCAACAATGAGTGTAATTGATAACTCAGAGAACCAGGAAGCACATTGGTAATCACTAAAGCAGGTTCATATTTTTGATCAGCCTGCAGAAATTTAATTAAATCGGGCGCAATTTCGATCAACAATGGAAAATGATTATCAGAAAGCTGCATAATCACCATTCCGCCCAAAGTTTCAAAATCCACAGGCTCAAAATCAGGAAATACTCGCCTAATTGGATAAGGCGGCAATAAATCAAAAGCACAGTGCAATTCAATTCGTTTGCCCTTGCGAAACACCGTTAACTGAAGTTTTTCGCCAATTTTAATACGCGAGATTAAATCGGTGAGCGATGTTTTATCGGAGCCCCATGGCGCATTAGAATCTCCATAGGCATCGATCCTAAATCCATGAAATTCATAGAGCATATCTCCAACCTGAACGCCCGCTTTTTCAAATAAAGAATGCTTCAAAACTTTAGATACATATAATCCTGCAGGCAATGGATTGCCGAGATATTCGGCTTTGCTATCATTGGAAAAGACAAATTGTACTCCAAGATTAGGAATACGCACCAATTTTTTGGTATATAATTCATCAAGAATTTGTTTCAATTCATTAATCGGTATTGCATAGCCAACATTAGAAGCAGAAAACACTGAGGCCACAGTGATGCCAATCACCTGCCCCTGCTCATTTAATAATGGCCCGCCCGAGCTGCCAGGATTCACGGGCGCTGTTACTTGAATTAATGCTTGGCCTATGCTTGTCTCTCTTCCGCTTACAATGCCCGTGGTACTCTTCAAGCGATATTGACCAAGCGGATAACCAAGCACCAAAACATTATCGGTGCGTTGCACTAAATCTGAATCACCAAAAGATAAAAAGGGAATAAATTTTAACTCTTCTTTAATTTTCTTAAGTTGATCAGGTAAAATTTGGAGTAATGCTAAATCTCTGTCAGGGCAATACCCAATAATCTTCACATGAATTGTTTGACGGCCCAACGCTGGAATGTGTACCCACACTCGCTTTGCTTCATCTATTACATGCGCATTGGTGATTATATAGCCATCTTCATTAATAATAAAACCGCTCCCTCGCGATTCAGCTTCTTCTTCAGTTTTATATGGCTCCAACCAATTATAGCGGCCAATTTGTGAAAAAACTTGTACCACTGCATTTTGCATGCCATCTTGCATCTGCGTCCAATCCGGCGCATACCCTATTTGCTTAACCATACTCGTATCCTTTTTTATTTTGTCTCAAACTCATGCTGCCGCACTTTATTTACCAGCATCCTTGGACTCTAATGCATCTTTGGCATCATTAATATTTCTTTGCAAAGTTTTAACTTCTTTCATTACCTTTTGTACTTCTTTTTCTTTCATTGCAGAAACATCTTTATGAAACTCACTCGAAAGATATTTAGATAATTCATCTAACTTTTGTTTATCACCCGCAGCATCCTTGATTTCCATGCCACCTTCTTTATAAAACTCATAAAGCTCTTTATTTTCTTGCGTCCACTTTTGTAATTTTTTTATTGCATCAATTTTGGCATCCATTGTTTTTGCATTCAACAATTTTTCGGTCATATCGTCTGCGGTCAAAAGAGGATATTTTGATTTCACGTCAGCTTTCACAGGCGCCTGTGTTGTTTCTGTTTTAGTCACCTTTTTTGATTTCGATTTTGTTGGCGTTACCGCAATCGCATTCTGCGCCAAACAAGTAATGGTAAGCAAAGCTGGCATTAATCTTATCTTCATGTTCAATCTCCTCTTTTTTTTTAAAAGTTAACCTGCAAAGAACTATATAATTTTTTGCCTCCAAATTACTATCAATTGCAAAAAAAAGTCCCCGAGTATTTTATTCAAACGCTCGAGGGACTTTAAAATCAACGATTAAGAGTTATGCAGTTGCGGTTTCTTGCGCTGCATTTTCTTGAGGTGCAGCTTGCTCTTGCTGCGCAAGCACCACTGCTTGATTAGCCTGCGAAACCTTTATCAGTTCATGTGCTGTTTTAGACACAGGATATTTATAATCCATAGCCAATCTTGTTTCTTCTTCAAGCACTTTACCAAACATCAATGACACCAACACATTATCAGATGCACGGGTCACATTATCTGAGGCACGAATGGTTAAGAATTTATCACTCTTTTTAATTGCTTTTCTAAAATCATCTAATGAGTGAACTTCAATACCATTCACTTCATTAATAGTCGCACCAACGGCCAAACTGCGAGAGCGATATAATTGAGAATTTGGGAAAATATGGGTGATGATTAATTTTGGCGATGCTTGATTTTTTAATTCAGCATATCTTGTAAGCCCAGGTGCACCACTTGCAAGCATTTGAATATGATTTAAAGTCAACGACATAACCACCATACCTGCAAAAACTTCATAATCTATTTGCTCATAGCCTGGGAAGACTCGGCGAATTGAAGGCAATGACGCTTGGCTGAATTTCACCGTCGCTTCTTGACGATCGCCATTTCTATAGGCAATTAATTTAACATCTTCACCAATGGAAAGTCTGGTGACATAATCTACCAATGAGATCTTATCTTCAGCCCATGGCACATTCATTTCTCCAAAAACATCTAATTGATAGCCATTAATTTCATACAGCATATCGCCACGCTTGATGCCTGCTTTATCCAAAGTACTTCCTGGCACCACTTCCACCACATAGCATCCGCCTGGCTGTGGATTGCCCAAATATTCAGCTAAGCAATCGGTGGCATTATTAATAAGCACGCCCAAATATGGCTTGCGCAATAATTTAACTTTATTAAGATCAGCAAGCGCATTTTTTAAATCATTGATTGGAATAATATAGCCCACATTTTGCGCGCCTTGGATGATGGCAGAATTAATACCAACTACTTCACCGCTAATATTTAATAAAGGCCCGCCTGAATTGCCAGGATTCAATGCAGCACTCATTTGAATCAAATGTTGTTCGCGGCCACTAATCACGCCCGTTGTACTTTTTAACGCTTGTTGACCAAGCGGATAGCCAAGCGCTAAGACTTCATCAGATCTGCGCACAATATCAGAATCGCCCAATGGTAGATAAGGCACAGCACCCAAAGTCTTGCGAATCACGTCTAAACTTTCTGGTTTTACGCGCAATAATGCAATATCACGTTCAGGACTTACCGATACTACTTCAACATCTACTATTCTTTTACCCAATGATGGAATTTGCACCCACACTGATTTAGCTTGATCCACCACATGCGCATTGGTAATCAAATCACCTTTATCATTAATAAAGAATCCTGAACCATTAGCTGAGTATTGGCTTGGCGATTTATAGGGCTGCAATAAATCAACTTCAGCAATTTGAGAGAATACTTGAACCACCGTATCTCTTACCCGTTCCTGAATTGGGCGCCATGCTTGGCTGTTGGAAACAATTTTTTCCACAACTTTTGGCCCTTGAGTTGCATCAATCTGATTATTAAGCGATAGCTTTGAATCTCGTAAGATCCCTAGCTCCCTTTCAAAATTATCCTGATTTTTATGCAGTCGATACACAATTTTACCAATTCCGCCCAGAGCCACAATGCCGCAAGCCAGAATTAAAAGATCCATACGCTTATTCATGGAAAGGTTCCTTTTTATTTGAAGATTTAATCAAAGCAATGAATAGTCTATCAGACTTACCAATAAATGGAATGATGCAAAAGGGCAAAGGGGTAACAAAATGATATTTGGCTTTAATTTTTGGGTATAAGGAGCACAATGAATTAAGTCAGAATAAGTAAAATTCATCAAAGATTTTATTCAAATCTTGCAGGTAAATGTTTATACTCATTTACTATAATTCCATAGCAATCAGTCTTATAACCAGTAATCTTTACATAATGCACGTTAAACTATGCAAAAAAATATAACCTTTATTTCATTCTTGAGTGTAATCATATTTCTTTTGAGCACGCGATCGCTTCATGCAACTGTTGCCAATATCATCGTATTGCAAAGCCCCACCAATCAATATCTCTTTTTATTCTCTGATCTTCATCGAGATTATCAAAGCGGCATCATAAGCAAGAGACAACATGGTGATTTAATCAAGTTCGCTAAAAAACTTAATGCTCACGTGATTATAGAAGACTCTTCAGATTATACTGGCCCAAATCCTGAGATCAAAAAATATACCGAAGAATTATACAATGCATGGAAAAATATATCATCTGAAGCAGTATATAGAGAATCCGAAGATATCATTGATATGATATCTTTTTATAAAGATTTTTTATTACTTCATCTTGTTAAACACTGTAAAAAAGAAGGCTTATCGTATTTCAATGCGGAATGCCGACATGTCAACATAATGGGAAACAGTAAATATCTTAATATTTCGGCACCAATGGTTGCACAAGATTTCCAAGATACAATAGCCAGCATTAATAAAGATCTAATCTCATTAAAAAATACTCATGAATCAAATGAAAGAAATAATCTATTCTTTAATTATTGTTTCAATAAATTAAATTCTATAAGTACAACCTTTAAACCACTCATGAACTATCTGAAATCAAGTACAAAAACTTTTTATGAATTAACTGATAAAGATTTTATCGTTTCTCTTGATGGCGTGAATTACGATACATTTTATGATTCCGAATTAGTAGATCTGAATATTCTCATTAACCTTTGGCAAAATCAGGATAAAAAATATGTTTTTGTGTGTGCAGGAGGTTTCCACATTGCTAATCTCTTGCCTCCATTGCAGGAACTTGGCTACAGAGAAGTAGCGTTACCATGTTCAGGCACCTACATGAAAAAAAACACCTTAAATATGAAATATATATTAGATAATGCACCCGATATTACTCAATATTTTGATACAGCATATAAACATCTCCATATGTGCTCTATCTGCAACTATCAATGCACCCATACAACTCTTGCCACACATGAACTGCACTGTAAAAGACTCACTCACATAAAATATGCACTTACGGCCGCTTCAGTTTTAACTTTAGGGTTTGGCGTCTATAAATATTTTCATTAACATTGTTTGAACTTTTTTATTATAAAGGCCTCTCTCCCTATGCTTGCATCATCTCCATACAATCCAATTAAAACATGCATTACCATTATATTATTTTTATTAAACGCATATTCAGTATCTCTTGCGCAAAATAACAATGAATTACCGCTGATCCATGCGCTTAATACAAAAAATTATACAAGCGCACAACAATTGATTCAGAAAAAAATTGATCTTAATGAATGCAATGAAGAAGGATTAACGCCTCTCATAATTGCGATTACTCAAGAGCAATATGAATTAGTTTTATTATTGCTTAAAAACGGAGCCAAACCAAATACAATAGCTATTGTTAACAATATTGCACAAGAAACGCCACTGATGAAAGCAGTCAATCAAAATTCCCTTGCAATGGTGAAGATGTTACTCGAACATAAAGCAAATCCAAATGTGATAGAAACTAATGGAAAAAGTGCTTTAATGGTTGCTGTGTCACAGCATAACATTCCTATTATCAAGCAACTACTCAATTATGGCGCAAACCCCAATATCATTAATTGTTACAATGTAAGCGCATATCACTTTGCTCTACTGGAAAAAAATGAAGAAATAATTAAATTATTGCGCCAACATGGCGGAAAAAGCGAATCAGAAAATATGGCCGTAATTCGATTCAATTATGCTCTGACCAGTAAAGATAGTGATACATTAAAAGAATTATTGGCGAGCGGTATAGAGCAAAAAACCTTGGATCAAGCACTCAATTCTTATGCGATCTATCATGACAATCAATTAATCTGCGATTTATTATTAGAATTTGGAGCAAATCCTTTTTATCAAGATGAGAATGGCCACAATGCCTTCATTCATGCTATTTACAAACTCAAAGCTCAATTGGCTAAATCATTATTAGAAAAACACCCACAAAAACTCAATAATGATTTGGGTTTATATTATTTGCATTTGGTTCTTTCAGCTAATAACAAAAATAAAACACGAGGGAATAATGCTCAAAAAAATTTAAGCCGTCAAGTACTAGAGCTTTTATTGCTGCATGGTGCAAATCCTAATTTGCGCAACATAGGAGAATACTCTCCCTTAATGCAAGCAATTTTCTCTCAAAGTAATAATTGCATTGAGCCCCTTCTTAATGCTGGTGCCGCAATAGAAGCTATTGATCAAAATGATGACACGGCATTACTCATCGCTGTAGCACAAGCAAATGCCCAAGCAGTTGAAATACTTTTGAACCATAGCGCTTATCCGCATCACAAAAATAGTTTGGGAGAAAATGCTTTTACTTTAGCTCAAAAGCTAGATAATCAAGAGATAGGGAAACAAATTATAGAATTATTGAATCACGCAAATGTTCCCATTAAAGTCCCCAAAGCTCCCCAACTCGATGCTCCTGTGCCTATTGAAAAACTTGCAGGCGTGATCATTGGGATTGGAATCATTGGATATGCTTTACTAAAAACAGTATTTAAATCACCAGATAATACACCTGCTGATGCGCCGCGGTCGCTTCGATATAAAATTTATAAAGATGGCAAGGCATATTACTTTTACTTTTAACAGAAACAAAATCAATAATGCGTAAAAAGTCATAAATTCAAATCCATTGAAAAACTTGGTTTTATCACGAATGAGTAATCCGGCACTCTTGTGCCTTTATCTCTATAAGGATACACATCGAAATCTATTTTATACAAAAACAAAACGGTAAAATTCTTACTTTTCTCAAGAGTCAACCTATCCACAGAATACCGATTAAAACTAATACCGATAATCTGACGCTCACTATTTTGATGTTTTAATGTTAAAGAAAATGTAGATTCCGCTACCATGAACGAAACTTCTAAAAGAAGATTCTGTTCAAGCCTAACTGAATAATTATACCACCCAAGTTCCTCATCAAGAATTTTTTCTTCATCAAAGAACTCTAAAAATTCATGGCGCTCGAAAAATTGCATATTTTTTACCTAATATTTATTGTGGATCAAAGTTAAATTCATCATAGCTCACAAATCCCGATTAATCATAGAAATTAAAAGCTACTTTTCGCTCACCGTTTATTTATTGCTTCTTTCATTTCTGTATAAAGCTTTTGCAAATAAGCAGCACGGGTAGAAAACTTTGGATGAGTTTCATTTGGTTCATCAATGCCAGAAGCCCATCTAACTCCTGTGAGCTTCTTAAAATTTTGTAATGTTATGTAACCATCATGTTCCAAATTTTGAGCCAAAGCTAAAGCATATAGCGGACTAACTAATCCAGCCAATGTGTCTGCTCTTCTTTCTGTAAAATGATTGCGCCTGATGTGAAAATTCTTATAAATCTTCTCTAAATTATTTTTCAAATCCTCATTTTCTTTCCGACTCAAAGCCCATTCAAATATAACACGCTGTATATATCGAAAATAAACATCTTCATGCAGGATATGTACAATTTCATGTAAAGCTATTGCATCAAACTCTTGCCAAGTTAATGCGTTATAACTTTGTACTTTAATCCCTATAAAATTTTCAGCAGCTGACATATCTGCTTTTCCCAGGCCATTATCTTGTATAATTTTTATCTTACCACTTTCAAATCCCAAATAATTTAAAATATGATTAATACGAGCATCAATCCAAGATCCGGAAATGATGTCTTTTTTTTCAACATAACTGTCTCTCGCAAGTAAATAATCTTGCCGCCAATCAGTTTTACACTGTTCAAACTGCTGCTCGGTGATTTCCATTAATCGACAAAAGTCGTCAATTAGTTCTTTTTCTTCTCGCGCAAATTGTTCAATATATTGTTTTGCAACTGAACCCCATTGAGTATTACACAACATTTCATAATATTTTTTACGCTGAGCCTCATACAATGGAATATATGATTCAATTCGATTTGCAATATCTGATTCAACTAAAACGGAGGATGCGATTATCTTTGATTCTTCAGCTATTCTCAACTTGTTTTTTACCATTGCATGCGATTGCAAAGTCAAGTTGCCTAATATAAGCAATGATAATAATGTACTTATTTTTTTCATAGAAAATCTTTGTATCGTAATGACATTGTATCCCTAAAAAACTTTGATAAAGACATCTATAAAATAGCTTAAATTCGTTTTTTTGGCAAATATGAAATAAGTTTCCAAGGCTTTGCAAAACAGCAATTTGCCAAAATTTCAATAGCCGCTTACACTATTACGTTAATTACAACACTACTATTTCAATTGCTAGAGGAGCCTCAAACATGAGTACCGCCCAAACCGTAACCCTTGATAAAATTGTTGCATTATGTAAACGCAAGGGTTTTGTCTATCAATCTGCTGAAATTTATGGTGGATTAAATGGCGTGTATGATTTCGGGCATCTGGGGCATCTATTAAAGCAAAATATTCGTGCATCTTGGACTAAAGCCATGAACAGTAATGATCGAGGCGAAATGCTCTTCTTAGAAGGCGCTTTGCTTGGACCTCATGCAGTATGGGAAGCTTCCGGGCACGTTGAAAATTTTAGTGATCCAATGGTTGACTGCTTAAAATGTAAGCATCGCTATCGCGCAGATGATATTGATCTCAACAAGCCCTGTCCTCATTGCGGCAACAAAGCTTGGACTGACGTGCGGCAATTTAACATGATGTTTAAAACTAATCTTGGGGCTGCAGCTGATCAAGCATCAATTGCTTACTTACGTCCAGAAACAGCCCAAGTAATCTATGTTAATTTTAAAAATGTACTTTCAACCAATCGAGTAAAGATTCCTTTTGGTATTGCACAAATTGGTAAAGCATTCCGCAATGAAATTACCCCAAAACAATTTTTGTTTCGTATGCGAGAATTTGAGCAGATGGAAATGGAATGGTTTTGCAAACCCGATACTGCATACTCAGATTTTGATTATTGGTGTGAACAACGCATGAATTTCTTTAAAACTATTGGTATTACACCAAGCAAGCTTCGTTTTCATGAACAAACAAAAGAAGAGCTTGCGCATTACTCTAAAGCCTGCAAAGATATCGAATATAATTTCCCGTTTGGTTGGAAAGAACTTGAAGGTATCGCTTATCGTGGTGATTACGATCTTACGCAACACAGCAAACATTCAGGCAAAGATTTAGCGGTATTTGATGAAGAAACCAAAACTTCCTATATGCCCCATGTTGTTGAATCTTCAGTAGGCGTTGATCGACTCTTTTTAACGCTCTTATTTGATTCATATGCTGAAGATATCGTTGAAGGCGAAACGCGCGTTGTGCTTAAATTTAGTCCAACCATTGCCCCAATTAAAGCAGCATTCTTACCATTGATTAAAAAAATTAGCGAACCAATGCGCAAAATTTATTTGGATATTAAACGTAAAGGGTTAATGGTCGAATTTGATGAATCAGGCTCCATCGGCAAACGCTATCGTCGTCAAGATGAAATGGGTACGCCGCTTTGTTTCACCTATGATTTTGAAAGCGAAACCGATCATCAAGTGACGGTGCGCGATCGAGATACCACCAAACAAGAACGCATTAATATTGATCAAATTGAATCTTATTTATTGTCTTGCTTACAAGGAAAATAAAGTATGTTGAGTAGTATACGAAGAATGTATGATTGGATGGGAACGCAAGTTTATTCACGCTATGCAACCCCCATGTTGGCCTTACTTTTTTATTTAGAAGCAATTATTTTTATTCCTACAGATCCCATGCTGATTGTGTATTGCATCGAGCGCAGAGACAAGGCATATTTTTATTCAACGGTGGCCACATTATCTTCCGTGCTTGGCGGTTTAACCGGCTATGGTATTGGATATATTTTGTGGCATTCTGTAGGCCCTCAAATAATTAACAGCAGCATCGTTAATTTTATTATGTCTCCCGAAACATTTTATTATTTATGCGGGCTTTATAAAAAATATGAAGCATGGGCAATTTTAGCTGCAGCATTTACCCCAATTCCTTATAAAGCTGCAACATTATCGGCTGGGTTTTGCAATCTTTCATTAATGCCATTTATTATCGCTTCATTGATTGGCAGAGGCGCGCGATTCTATTTATATGCAATTACCATCAGCATTTGGGGTAAGCAAATAAAAGAATATATTGACCGCTATTTTAATATCCTAGTACTATCGGCAATGCTCCTTATTTTTGGAGCAGTTTGGTTGATAAAACATTAGTATTGTCTAAACAAAAAGTAGAAAACATATGATATTATCGCTAAAACAAGAAATTAAAGACGCTATAAAATCATTAGGAATCGTGTTTGGGGATATCGGCACGAGTCCCATTTACACTTTTTCTGCAATATTTGCCATCATTCCTACCTCACTTGAAAATGTTATGGGCGCTTCTTCGCTCATCATTTGGACATTAATCTTTCTTGTCACCATGCAATATGCGTGGCTTGCAATGAGTTTGGCCAATGAATATCATGGCGAAGGCGGCATTATTGTTCTGCGTCAAATATTAATTCCTAAACTCACCTCTCGCAAAATGATTGCATTAGTATCATTTTTAGCTTTTATCGGGATGTCACTTTTCATTGGCGATGGCGTAATTACCCCCGCAATTAGCATTTTGAGCGCCGTAGAAGGATTACAGTTCATCCCAAGCCTTGAAATGTTTGCGCGCTATACACCGTTAATCGCGATTTTGATTACTTTCTTATTATTTGCTTTTCAAAGGTATGGCACCGAAAAAATCTCATTAGCTTTCGGACCGATTATGTTCATTTGGTTTATTTTCATCAGCACTTCTGGCTTAAAAGCTTTATTGCTGCAACCATATATTTTACATGCAATATCGCCAACCTATGGATTACAGTTTTTATATAATCATGGGTTTATTGGCTTTCTTCTACTCGCTAAAGTAATTTTATGCGCAACGGGCAGCGAAGCTTTGTATACCGACATGGGCCATTTAGGACGAAGGCCCATATTAAGCGCATGGTTTTTTGTATTTCCCGCATTGTGTCTTATTTATTTAGGCCAAGGAGCTTTTTTACTGACCCATCCAAATGTGCACAATATTTTTTATGAAATGACTTTATTTCAATTTCAACCATTTTCGATTCCCATTTTATTATTGAGCATTATCGCCACGGTTATTGCCTCACAAGCCATGATCAGTGGACTTTTTTCCATTGTGTATCAAGCAGTAGCTATGCATATTATTCCTCGATTACACGTAGAATATACCTCACGAAAAATGATGAGCCAAATCTTTATACCTTCAGTTAATAACTTTTTACTTATTTTTGTTTTATTTACCATTATTAAGTTTCAAACCGCACAAAATTTAACTGATGCCTATGGCATTGCGGTCACCGGCACTATGACCATCACCGCAATTTTATTAACCGCTATTTTCTTTCTTAAAAAAATGTATTTGAAAGGGCTTGTAGCCTTCTTCTTAATCTTTATTAATTCAGCGTTTTTGGCTTCTAATATTTTTAAAATTCCGACCGGTGGTTATTGGTCGCTTCTCATTGCAAGTATTCCACTCATTCTTATTATCATCTATGCGCTTGGACAGAGAAAATTATATAATATGATGAAATTTATTACTATCGCTGGCTTTATTGATAAATTTACCCGCTTAGCAGGTAAAATACACCGCATTAAAGGCACCGCATTATACTTATCAAGTTCTACTGACAATATTCCTACATATATTGTGACTACCATGTTTACCAATGGCATCATTTATGAAGAAAATATTATCGTTAAAGTCGAAACTATGAAAATTGCTTTTGGATTAACCACTCATTTCAAACAACAAATTACGCCAGGTTTTAGTAAACTGATTATAAAAATTGGCTATATGGAAGTAATCAACATTGAAAAAGTATTAACTTCACTTGATATTCATCCTAAAGTTATTTTCTATGGTCTTGAAGATATTAGAACCAAAAATCTCTTTTGGCGCATATATATGCTCATTAAAAAGATGACTTCTTCATTTGTTCAATTTTATCGATTTCCGGTAAACAAATTGCATGGTGTGGTAGTTCAAGTTGATCTTTAGCATGTAGGAAAATATTCAGCAATGTTCACAAAAATCTCACACATTTGCGCGGAACGTATTATCCTTCTTTCGATATTTTTCATGATTCTGATAGGCACCCTACTATTAGCCTTACCTATTGCTCAGCACACGCCAATGTCATTAATTGATATTTTTTTTACTGCTACTTCAGCGACCTGCGTTACCGGCTTACTTACTATTCCCCTTGAAAGCTTCACATTTTTTGGCAAATGCGTCATTTTGATATTAATTCAAATAGGTGGCATCGGTCTTATTACCATGACCTTATTTGCCATGTCATTATTTATCAATCTTGGATTAGCAACGCAATTGATCGCAGGAAAATTATTAGAATTTGATAGCTGGCAACATATTAAAAAATTTCTTATTTTTATTATTTCGTTCACGGTATGCATTGAACTTTTGGGCGCCCTATCATTGTTGCCAATCATGGCACAGCATTATGCTCTTGATAAAGCTCTTTTTCTTTCTTTTTTTCATTCCGTTTCATCATTTTGCAATGCAGGTTTTACTTTGTTTTCTGATAATGTTGAACATTTTCAAAACAACTTCTTTCTGCTTACAATCACCGCTTTCTTAGTTTTTTGTGGCGGCTTTGGTTTCATAACATGGCACGAAATATGGCGCTGCATAAACGCACTTAAAGAAAAAAAAAGATATATGTTTTCATTGCATAGTAAAATTGTGATCTATGGAACCGTTGCCACCATACTCTTATTTACCTCAGTTTTTTTTCTTCTTGAGCATGCGCATAGTTTAGCTCATTTTTCTTCTGAGCCTCGTTCAGCTAGCCCTGTAGCCACTTGATAGCCAAAACGACCAAG